>Ga0207705_10001140_pt1 | contig 21650 bp, 21 predicted proteins | sample KBSC13metaG_FD_184314 | JGI IMG/M metagenome (GOLD analysis project Ga0207705, IMG submission 184314) | Corn rhizosphere microbial communities from Kellogg Biological Station, Michigan, USA - KBS C1-3 metaG (SPAdes) (version 2) | ecosystem: Host-associated > Plants > Roots > Rhizosphere > Soil ... | reverse complement strand
ATGATTGACCGGTTTTCTCATTTCCCGCAAATACGGCAATTTGCCGCCAGGATTGCAGAGCAGGAAGACAAAAGTAACCGGGACGTGATATTTGCTGAAATCGTACATGTTGGCGACCTCCATTCTGCGAACATCAACCGGCGCACACATTTGAGAAAATTTGAAATACCCGTTATGACTCTTTCAACCCTGGCACAGGAGAAGCAGATCTGTCTGGGAGATATTTTTGTATCGGTGGACGCCGGTACTGTTTTCCTTATTTCAAAAAGGCTGAAAAAGATAGTTATACCGCGCTTGTCCTCCGCTTATAATCACACGAAAAGTTCTCTTTCAGTTTTTAGATTTCTTTACGATATTCAGAATCAAAATCTTCAGCAGCACTTTTCTTTTTCCCTTGAGTCACTTCTACCGGGAATGAAGTTTTATCCGAGGGTGAGGTATAAATCGTGCATCCTGCAGTTAGCCACGTGGTGTCTGAAGCCCCATGAAGTAAAACACCTCTTTGTAACTGAAGGCCATGCTGCTTTGGCACGGTTCCGGGAATTGGCGGCCTCCATTGCGCTGCCCAGATATTTTTCTTTAGTCCGTTATGACAACTTTCTTGTTTTTGATTCGGACAGTGAACAGGAGATGCTATTGTTTCTGGAAGAAATTAAAGGAGCAAAAAAAACGATTAAGTTGGAAGAGTTTCCCTATGATCAGAACGGAGGAGCTACAAGGGAGGCAGCGGGCCATTCTCTTATTCCACAGTACATCGCATCCCTGTACTCACATCAGGAAACCTACACGGGGCCCGGTAAAGGCGATCGGTGCATAACCCGTGCCCCGAAAATAAAAGAAAATGGAGAGTGGCTCTATTTGAAGATTTATTGCCATCCGCATTCGGCCGATACGATTCTGACCGGATATTTGTTCCCGTTCGTGAAAAAATATTTGAAGACGCAACAATTGACGGACTGGTTTTGGGTACGGTACCAGGATCCGGACCATCACCTGAGGTTCAGGGTAAAAGTACCTAAGGATGCAAAAATTCCGGTATTGCAATGCCTGTCAACCTGTCTGCATAAGCTTTCTCTCGGTGGGCTGGTGGAATATTATAAAGCTGATGTTTATGCAAGGGAATTTAATCGCTACCCGCCTGAACATATCGTGGCGATTGAGAAGATCTTCACGGCCAGTAGTTTTGTGGTGGTTCAATATTTAAAAAGCACAAGAACCGGAGATTTCCGGCATGAGGAAATCATTAAAGAAGCTGTTGTGACCGTATATCATATCCTAAAGTATTTTTCCTTCCGGGCTGAGGCAATCAGCCGCATGTGTAAATTCAAGTTTGAGTATTTTTTTATTGAATTCCAGTCTCCCAAAAAAATGAAAGCCGATATGGAATCCCTTCACAGAAGCTTGTATGTTTATGTTATCTCGGGTTTTGATAACGCGGGAAGAACGCGACGATTCCGGAATTTGCAGCGTTCTGTGCAGGTGTTTGTAAATGAGTTTGAACAGGGGAGCGCTCCGGGGAACAGGCTAACCGATGTCGTGTATGATATAATCCATATGCATCTCAACCGGCTTTTTACCTTTAATCAACGATATTATGAGATGGTTACTTATTACTTACTCTACAGATGCATGATGACCCGAATGCATAGGAATACCTAGCCTGATCTTTTCGTTTTAACAAGGTGCTGCTCCAGGTGTATGGTAAATGCTTCTTTGTAAGTCGCCGTTATGGTAAATCCCTGTCGGAGGTTCTGTAAGTATGCCTGGTTCCCGTCGACATGACTGATCTTATCTGTGTTGATGATCGTAGACTTATTAATGCGTAAAAATCCGGAGGGAAGTTTTTCCTCCATTTCTCTTAACGTAAGGTAAGTGAGGTATTTTTTTTCCGAGGTAATAACAGATAAATAATTTTTTTGACTTTCAATAAAAATAATATCATCAAAAAACACCTTAACCAATTTGCCTTTTCCTTCCGACTGTATGTACAGGAAATCCGCAGCCTTCCTTGAGGGGATCGCTTTTGTCTCACCTTCCTGAATTTTCGTAACACATTTCAGGAACCTGTCATACGAAAATGGTTTTAAAAGATAATCGTAAGCGTTTAGCTCGAATGCTTCGAGTGCAAAATTCGCATAACCTGTCGTAAATACAATTTTCGTTTTCGACTTTAATTGCATAGATAATTCGGTTCCTGAAATCTGGGGCATATCGATATCCAGGAAGGTGATATCAGCATACTTGCCGCTTTGTTCAAACAATCTGACTGCTTCCAAAGGGTTTTCACTGGAACCTGCGAGTTCAAGTACCGGTGTTTTTTCAATGTAAGACCGGAGACTTTTTATAGCGTGAGGTTCATCATCTATGATATAACACGTTAGCATATTTTTATAGTTTTAATGTTAAACTGACCGAAAACACGCTTGCTGAATTGGCAATGTCCAGTTTATATCTCCCTTCATAGAAAGCTTCCAGCCGAGTTCTTACGTTTTGAATACCAATTCCTGATGAAGGAAGGCTGACCTTTTTTAATTTGCTGTTCGTTGCCTGAAAATACAAAATTTGCGCATCAACCCAGAGATTTAAAACTACGGGATTTACAGGATCCGAAAAATTTCCGTGTTTAAATATGTTTTCGACAAAGGGAACCAGTAGTAAAGGTATCAACCGAACAGCTTCAAAATCTCCCCTATACTGTTCGTTAATAAAAAGTTTGTTCTCAAATCTGAATTTATTAATCCGGATCAGATTAGCGATTTGCTCTGCTTCCCTTGCAAGAATAACCCTGCCATCTTTTTTGGTTTCTTCCAAGGAATATCTCATCATGTCAGCGAGGCAAATCACGGCTTCCGATGCTTTGGGAGAAAGCTGATGAATTTCGTTATTTATAAAATTCAGCGTATTGAACAGGAGGTGCGGGTTTATTTGGGATTGAAGGAAGGCGTTTCGCGTAACCATTAACTTAAATTCCAGGTCTTTCTTTTCCTGTTGCTTTAGAAGCGCAGTTTTTTCAGCATCCTTGAGTTTATGGATCCTCTTATAGCTTCTCCTGATAAGCCAGAATGCAGTGCTAAATATCAAAAAATAAACGAACCGCCACAAGTGCTCAACGAAGATGATTCTGTTCGGATATATAAATGCGGTAAAGCTTCCGGGAAATTTTGCAAAATTCAAATCAGATGCGTTGATCAATATAAGGTAGGCGATCAATTCAGCAATTAGGAAACCAGAAAACAGGAGCGGTTTTTTCCGCGGTGTACCAAATGAAAAAGGCAGAGCCACAAAAGCATGAAAGTAGAAAAGGCTGATGTTTATCAGATAGGGGAATACGAATGCGCTCCAAATTGAAATATCTGCAGTTTTCCAGCGGATTATCGTAACGAATGAAACTTCATATGCAATAAAAGACATCCAGCCGATCAAGTGGTAATAGATGTTTTTGCGTCCAGCGGCTTTGGTGCTCATAAAAATAAAAATGACAAATATCCATTTTTGTCTACAGAATATTTGAATTGGTGTAAAATACTAAATATATATCGTACCAAACTATAATTTGGAGGTAAAAATAAACTAACCATGATGATGGCAAAACGTAATCTTTTTAAAATTCAAAGTAAAGTATTATTTGCATTTGACAGTATAAAAAAGGCTGATGCCTTTCATGCCGGCGAAACTACAACTGGGACAATAACTCTCACCGGTACAGGAATTTCGGCCATGTCGAAGCAGGTTAAAAATGTGACAAAGGGTGTCGAGGAAACCGCTCGTTTGTAAACCGGCCAGGTTTGTTATTGAGGGGAGGAGCAGCGCTTGCAGGCGAGCCGATTCAATAGCACGAAATTACGAATTCAGAATGATCCAGTATTCACGTTTAGTCAATATTGGTTTTACTGAATTGATTTATGAAACAAAAGTGGTTGGTCAGCGCCAACAACTTCTTTAAGAAACCCGACCACCCCGGAAACTGCGATTATGCGTAATTTTTCAATAGTATCTCAAATTGTTCTTTTGGTTAGTATGACTATCAGCCAACATAAAGCAAACGCTCAATTCACCATCACCGGAAGAGTCGTAACACAAAACGGAGAGGCGCTGCCTTTTGCAAGTGTTTTTGCGACTGATAGAAAAGGTGCGGATCTTGACCGTACTTATTGTGACAGCACCGGCAGTTTCGCCTTCACACCGTCATTCAACCACGACACTATTTTCCTTAGGGCTCATTACTTAAGTGATTCTTCCGTCGCGGTACCCGCCAGATCCGGTGACTCCATCAGGAAGTATCTCATAACTGTGGAAATGTCGCGGCAGCTAAAGGAAATTGTTCTTTCAAATCATTCCTTCCCGCTAATAGAAAAAAAAGTTGACAGGCTTATTTTTAATATTGATGACAGGGCACTGTTTGCCAACAAATCAGTCTTGGAGATGTTAAAATATGTTCCCGGAGTAACTGTCTATCACAATGCCATATCCATAAACGGTAAAGGAAATGTCGGTGTTATGATCAACGACAAGCTGGTCTATCTTGATGGTAAAGATTTGATGGATTATTTAAATGTATATAAAGATGACATTGCCAGAATTGAAGTTATTTCCGCTCCTCCAGCTAAATACGATGCTGAAGATATTGGCGGCTTATTGAACATCGTTACTAAATCTAATAAGCTTTTGGGATTGTATGGAGATGTAAATATGAGTCTGCAAAAGAATAGTTTTTTTTCCGGTAATGACGGGCTGAATCTTCGATGGAGGCACAAGAACCTGAACATTGTGACATCCTTGGGGTATTCAGGCGGCGCTTACCAGGAACATATTATCGACAACTATTCGTTTAAATATCCTTCCGGCAACCGCTGGGCAAGCGTTCAGAATAATAAAATGGGTTTTCGTTATTACAGAGCAAGTACCAGCCTGGAATACAACTTATCAAAAAATACGAGCCTGACGGCATCCTACAGCTTTAATTATAATAAGTCAAATGATCGGATAAACCAGTTGATATTGTACTATTCAGGAAATCTTGATTCGATAGGCAAAGCAACCGGGAGTGACAATTCTCTAAACCGTAACCATATTATTGACATAAATCTTCACAGAAATCTGAACAAAAGCGGAAGAACAGTTGATTTCTATGCTGACTACGTGGATAAGTTAAGCAATGAAGATTACGAGACGGTAACAGCCAATTATCTGAAAAATGACAGGGAGCCAACCGGCACCAGCTTCCGTCTCTTCAGCTCCGGGAACACACCAAAAAATCTGTTTAGTATCAAGTCTGATCTTGCGTGGCCTGAGCTTATCTTTAAATTTAAAGCGGAATTTGGATTGAAATATATGCGCTTTGACAACCGAAGCACGATTGAATACGGACTAACTAAAAATGAGATAAAGAATCCCTCCCATGACGCCTTCAAATATTCTGAGAATATTTCTGCGGCTTATTTCAGCCTCGACAGGTCTTTTGGAAAGATGACTTCCAAAATAGGCGTCCGGTATGAAAACACCTTATCAAAAGGTACCTCTCTGAATAGCGGGGAGAACAGTAGGAACGTGTTCAATAACCTGTTTCCTGACGTCTTCCTCCTGTACCACTTTAGCGATGTATTTTCACTGGACGGATCTTATAGCAGGAGAATCAACAGGCCCCGGATATGGGATGTAAATCCGTACAGGTGGTATTCCGGTATTTACTCTTACACTGTCGGAAATCCCTTTTTGCGACCGTCAATCCAGGATAATCTTGAAGTGAATGCTACGTTTAAGAATAGCTATTTTCTCAATTTAAATTATGCAGTCTCACACCGACCTATTGTGACGCTGCCCGGCCATGACGCTGATACCGTGATCAACGCCAAAGTTAACAACGGAACTTTATACCGGTTCGGCGGATCTTTCAGTGTCAATCTTAGCCTGATGAAGTTGATACAAAGCAGTTTCAGCGTTTCAGTGAATAGTTACGATTATCATTCACCTGGTTATTCCTACCAGCTCAGCCGTAGCCCTGTTGAATGCACGTTAAGCACGGAGCAGGATATTCAGGTTGGAAACTCGTTTTCGGCAGGAGTCAGCGTTACGGGGAATCTTCCCGGAGGCGGTTTTGAGATCATGTCGCAAAGTGGAAGTTTTGATGTCGATCTCGTAATTCGAAAAATGTTAGCAAAAAACAGGCTGTCATTGGGGTTAACAGCGCAGGATATTTTCCGGAGCAGTTCACCACATTATGACATCAACACGACTGACTTCAGCAGCATTTCTTCCAACTATTACGACTTTCAATCGATAACTTTTGATCTGAGGTACAAGTTTGGCAGACAGCTTAAGAGTGTAAGAAACAAACCTGGTATAAGCGGAACAGAGCGCATGCGCTTATAGGTGCGCAGATGCAGGTCTCGCCGGAGGAAAACGGGCAGTTATAGAATTCTGGAAGAATGACTAAAAATCAAAAATTAAGATCAATACTTGGGTAATATCTGTAAACTTTCACGGAATGCTCACCATAAATTCAGCATCATGTTAAAAAAGAAAATGACTGAACTCATGAACCGAACATCGGAATTAACTGAAAACAGGCTGGTGATTTTGCATGACCCGGGAGTGATGATGATCATAGGAGGCTCAACTGGAACCTGCGCGACCTTCAGTTGTGGCCAGTATGTCGAACCGCCGATGATTCCCGGCGAATGTAATGTGTACAATTACAATTAAGATTATCAAGATCAACTATTGGGTAATATCTATAAACTTTCCCAGAATATTCACTCAAAATTCAGCATCATGTTAAAAAAGAAAATGACTGAACTAATGAACCGAACATCGGAAGTAATTGAAAACAGAATGGAGATATTGTACGATCCCGCAGCTGCCCACATCATAGGGGGCGTTGGAGATTCATGCGGATATCTTAATAACTGCGGCACTTACTCCGGAAATGATCAAAGCTGCCCCAACCTGGTAGATTGTGGCACCTATAAGCTCGTTTAAATTCATTTCAACAGTTACAGTTTAATTAAAAACCTCAAAAATCAAATGTCATGATCAAAAAGAAAATGCATGAGTTAATTACCCGCAGCGAACTTCAAACCACCAATAAGTTTGAAGTGATTGTCGATATGACAGCTGCCGAAGTAATAGGCGGCAGTACCGAAGGCTGCACCAACCTACAAAAGTGCGGAACCTTTACGGGTAGTTGCGGAGCGCTGTATTCATGCGGCACTTACTCAGAATCTTAAAGGCAATGTGCGTACCCAGGTGCGCACATTTTTAAAAGTTCATTTGGCCAACTCAACTTCCTCCAACGTTGTGCAGGCAGAACTTCACCTTATCATATAATGCCACCTTACAATATAATATTATGAAATTATCAAAATATTTGCTTACTACGGATCCTCTGGATGATGCCGGGATACCTGGTAAAAGAATTATTTTTTCTACCCGGACCGCAACCTCGGTCTTGATAGAAGAAAGTATTTATCAATCGATGATCGCATCAGACCTGTATTCGATCACTCCCGAATTTCTTGATAAACTTATAGATAAAGAGTTTGTGGTTCCGGACGGCCAGGATGAATTCGAATATGTTATTAACGCAAACAGTGCCTATAAAAAGGATAGCAAATTTTTATCAATGACGATACAGCCCTCTGCCAATTGCCAGTTGGGTTGCCACTATTGTGGGCAAAACCACACCAAGCATTATGCTTCAGAGCCTGTGATAGACAAATACCATGAACGAATAGAATACCTCCTGTCCCAAAAAAATGATTATAAGGGTTTGAGTATAACCTGGTATGGCGGCGAGCCGCTAACCGGCTATTCCTCTATCTTGAAAGCGTCGGAAGCGCTGATCGGTCTGGCAGAACGAAATAAAATTCATTATGTGTCGGATATGATCACCAACGGCCTGAGTCTGAAACCGTCCCTGTTCAAAGAACTGGTTGTAAAATGCAAGGTTACCAATTATCAAATAACCATTGATGGAGTTGCAGAAGCCCATGATAAAAGACGTATTACAAAAGAAGGTCATCCTACTTTTGACATCATTACCAGGAATATTATAAACGTCGTAAATACCGACCTTTATGAGTCCCATCATTGTCATATTTCCATAAGGGTCAATATCGACAAAACCAATCACCAATTTGTGGAGCCTTTGATCGATTTTATTAACGATCATGATCTGAATTCCAAAGTGTCGATGTATTTCGCGCCAATTGTTGACTTTGGCGGAAACGATGCGGGTAAGGAGGCATTGGAAAAGAATTTTTTTGCTGAAAAAGAAGTAGAATGGCTTTTGAAATGCTACGAATATAATATTCCGGTGAAAACGTTGCCGTCAAGGTCCTACAGTGTCTGCATGGTTGAAAACGAAAATTCCGAAGTCCTGGACGCATTTGGAAATATCTACGCCTGCTGGGAGTTCCCCTATTCTGAAACATATGGCCAGGGAGAAAGCTTAATTGGTAACTTATTTTTTCCCAAAGAAAGCTATAACAAGTCGGCAACGTTACGCGACTGGAATCAAACCCTCAAAGAAGGGAAGACATGGTGTAAAACTTGCAAACACCTGCCGGTCTGCGGAGGGGGATGTCCAAAGTCCTGGCACGAGGGTACACCGGCCTGCCCTCCGTTCAAATTCAACTATAAAGACCGCCTTCTGCTGGACTACTACATGCGCAGGAACAATAAACATAACAAACCAGCTAGAACCATTGAAACTGCTCAATTATGATAACAGATATCGAACAACAACTTGCAAAACTATATGAAGGAGAGTATGTGCCTCCCAAAGGATTTCACATATTTCACCGGCTGTTACAGTCTATTGATAGTCAAATAGACCGGGAACAGCGCATGAAGCTGATCTGGGTGTTCACCATGACGGAAAAAGCCCTGAGAGAATCCCGTCGAGGTAACTCCAATTTTAGCAGCTTTTATTTTAATGAACTGGAAAAGTATAGTGAGAAAGAAAACGCTCTGATGGTTCACGTGCAAAACTTTGTTATCCGTCCTGCCAAGGCATTTTTAGAATATAATAATTTTAAAAATCACCAGGAGGCGATAGATCTGCTGTTGGAGGCAATTGAAAGTATTTTATGGCTGTGCGAAGAAGAGTATGTGTATATGATAGTCGGAGCGACCGAGCAATATATGAATATTTGCCGCGTCCTGCTAAAGATGGATGAGAAAATGTTTGCTTTTACTGAGCTGGGAAACCTGATTTATTATTTGTTATCCGGAAGATGCCATACTACACTTACTGATTTGTCAAAGGGATCTGAATTCCAGGTGTCCCTCGAAAGCGATTTGCAGGTTATTCTTGAGTTTGTGACCAACGTATCGGTCGATAAGTTGTTACGTGAACAGGGAGACCAGCTTCCACTTTACTTTGGAAAACTCTTCAACTGGCAGGCACAGTGCAACCTGAAAAGCGACCCTCGTATACAAAATTACCGAAGATGTTTTTCAATGATTCAAAAGTTGTTATGTGGGCAAACCTGTAAGATCACCGATGAGATAATACAGTTTATTTCTGATATCCGGATTTTGCCCCGGCAGTTGCAGTATTTTTTTCTTATTGAGTTACAGCGAAACGTCCTGTTACACACACCCGATAACAAGAGTGTATATGAGGCTCTAAAACAATATTGTGTTGATAAACTTGACTTGTCAGGTCTTTTCGAAAGTGAAAACATCAATGCCGGTGAACAATATTCGCCGCTGAGAAAGGTTGAAGCCATTGAACAGGAAATTTTGACATAGTCTTACAGATGCAAGCGACAATCACAAACCCTATTTTTTAATGCGATACGTTACCCACTTACAATTAGATTCATTTGACTGCGGGCCCACCTGTCTGCAAATGGTGGCCCAATACTATGGCAAACGTTATGGTTTGGATTTCTTAAGAGAATCGTGTTATATAACAAGGGAGGGCGTCAGTCTTTTGGGAATTGCCCAGGCGGCGGAGAAAATTGGTTTTCGGACACTCATGGTGAAAACTGACCTCGAAACTTTAAGGACAGAATGTTCTTACCCAGCCATTGTACATTGGAATTCTGAACATTTTATTGTTCTTTTCGATGTCAAAACAAAACGGAAGCAAAGGTTCGGTTATTCCCGTAAGACTGAGTTTGTTTATATCATCGGTGACCCGGCGCATGGACTTTTAACATTGAAGGAAAGTGATTTCGAGAGAGGCTGGGATCCTGTTAAAAGTGGCAGAGGTGTCATGCTGTTGTTGGAACCGACTGCCGATTTTTATTCAATGCACCCAGCCAAATCATCGCTGAAGACCAGGGAGTTCCTGGTAAGATATTTGAAACCTTTTCGCAAACAACTCGTACTGGTTATGGGTTACATGCTGATATCAACTGCGATAACGGTTAGTTTCCCTTATCTCACCAAAGGCCTCGTAGACCAGGGGGTGATGAAAAAAAGTTATACCCTTGCGGCCCTTTTTGCCATTTCCCAAATCGTACTGTTCATAGGCGGTACCTTCTTCGATATCGTCAAAAGTCGGCTGATGTTGCACGTCAACGCAAAGATCAGCCTGCTGATCATTTCTGATTTTCTGAAAAAGTTGTTACGGCTGCCAATCAGGTTTTTTGACAGCAAATCGGTTGGAGATGTCTCACAGCGTATTAATGATCACCACCGGATAGAAAATTTTTTAACCGGGGACCTGATAAATGTACTGTTTTCGGTGGTTAACATTGTTATTTTCTCAGTAATTCTCTTGTCCTATAAATTCACCATGTGGTTAATTTTCATGGTACTGAATGTTGCCGGCATTTTTTGGATCATTTCTTTCAGGGAAAAGAGAAAAAAACTGGATTACATCCGGTTCTCCAGAAATCGCACCACGCAGGAGAAACTTTTCGAAATGGTAGTAGGGATGCAGGAAATCAAACTGAACGGAAGTGAGGATTCGAAGAGATGGGAATGGGAGTTCCTGCAACAACGTCTCTATAAACTGAACATCAAAAATTTGAACTTGGAACAGGTTCAACAAACCGGATTCCATTTTCTTTCCAACTTCAAAAATATTCTGATTTCCTTTTTGGCTGCAGTTTACGTCATTGAAAATGAGATCACTTTTGGTACTATGTTAAGTATCTCATTTATCATAGGACAAACCAATGGTCCTTTGGAACAGATGTCTAAGTTTTTTAAGTCCTCGCAGGATGCAAAACTGAGTATAGCGAGGCTCGAAGAGGTGCAGTCAAAGGAGAACGAGGAAGTTGATAAGTCTAAGGCGGAAAAATCTGATATCCGTATCATGAACAACTTCTGGGAGAGGGACATTTATGACGATTCTATTCACCTGCATAATCTTTCGTTTCAATACCAAGGGCCCAGGTCTCCTTTTGTGCTAAAAAATTTGAATTTCTCCATCAGTCGGGGGCAGGTTACGGCGATAATCGGGGCCAGCGGAAGTGGCAAAACCACCTTAATGAAATTATTATTAGGCTTTTACCAGCCTACGGAGGGTTTTATCACGATTGGGGACCGCCAGTTGTCAACTTTTTGTCCTTCTGGGTGGCGACAACAATGTGGAACGGTTATGCAGGATGGTTACATATTTTCGGACACGATTTATGCAAACATCGCCCTTGATGGAAAGGAAATTGATGGGAATGCCATGAAAAGAGCTATCGAAGTCAGTAATATTGATGAGTTTGTAAAAGTGCTCCCGATGCGTTACCGAACAAAAATTGGCAGTAGCGGGGTAGGACTCAGCGGTGGTCAGAAACAGCGGATTCTTATTGCCCGTGCTGTCTACAAAAATCCGGGTTTCCTCTTTTTCGATGAGGCCACCAGTAATCTCGATGCCAACAATGAAAGCTTGATCATGCATAAACTGGAAGATTTTTTTGAGGGAAAGACAGTAGTAGTCATTGCACACAGGCTAAGCACGGTAAAAAAAGCGGACCAAATCATTGTTTTGGAAAATGGTTCCATAGTGGAAACGGGTAACCACAGAAGTTTAAGCACGGCCCGCGGTAAATATTTTACGCTTGTTAAAAATCAGTTGGAGCTTGGAGGATAAAAAACAAACGTCAATGCCGCGTTTAACAATAAAGAAACAGCCTATTTATCATCAAATAAAATGAATAATATATGAAACGTTTAATTATTTTCTTGCTCAGCATGCCCTTTAGTTTATTTTCAGCGGGCCAAAAAGTAATGAGGGCGCAGGTGGCCATCGTGGATAAACTTAAACAGGACTATTTGATCAACCTGTTTCTATCGGATTCAACCACAGTTGTTTTAAATGGTTCCGGAAATATTATCGATTTAACTACGTCGAGGAAAAATACGTCGTTAAAGGTGGAAGAAGTTCTTAATGCGGGAGGCGAACGGGTTATTACATCAATCGGAAAATGGAAAGTCAAATATTATGGACAGCTCTGGCCACTGGAAGGCCGCAAGATTAAATCAATAGGCAACCTCAGGTTTGACTATTTCCTTCCGGGTTGGGGAGTAAACACAGGTAAGATGAAATCTGCCGGAAATATCAACTTTGATTACTACAGAGAAGGATGGGGACTGCTTGAAGGGAAGCTGCATGCCATCAATAAAATTACGTTCAGCTATTTCTCAACAGGTTGGGGAGTCCAAACGGGCCATATAGAATCCTTCGAAGGAAAAGAAAAATCCATATCAGTGCGGGTCTTAAATGGCGTCAATAGCTAACAAAAAGTGTCGTCTTTATAACCATGTGCGAATCTTTTAAAATTTAAACATTATGCAGCATTTAAAAAACAAAATGAAAAAATTGGTCGAGGATAGTGAAGAGTTCGAACTGGGAGCCTTCGAGATCATCAGCGAGGTCGCATCCGCTAAAATTTTTGGTGGCGTTTTCGCCTGTGATCACCTAGTCGATTGCGGAACTTTCACGGGTAGTTCCTGCGAAATACTGGCAACATGTAGTGTGGTACATGTTGACGGCACCTAGGCTTTTAACCAGGGCAAACGAGTTAAGGTTGGCCTTGAATTCTTTTGTCGTCCATACGAAATTTGTGAAGGAAAAAACTTCTGCTCCACACTTAGAGATGTAGCAGCGGCTAAGAAGCCTTTATTTACTTTATACTGATAGACCCGCTGCCAGGACAGCTTTAAACGAACTGCTATAAACGGCGGGATTGCCAATAACCCTATGATTGAACAGATGGGTTAAACAAATCGAAAAACAATTAACGGGATGAGATGGGAATCGAACTTTATTAGGTTCTGATGAAATGCTGTACTGTATTATGTTTCATTTCTTTTTTATTCATTTTTATTCTTTTTACTTCTTCCTTTAAGTGGTCGCGATAGGAATCGGGACGGAGAGGGTTCCGAACCTTCGGAAAGGGTGAGGCCTAAAAAAAATGGCCGTTCGAAAACCGAAGAGGAGATTGCTTCGGCGCAGGATATCCGGGAAAGTATAATCTTTACACGTGCGCCTCACAATGACGTGGAAAATGCTTCAACCCCCCGGACTGATGATAAAATCAGCACCTGCTTCAACAAAAGTTTTTGCACTTTCAGCATTTTTGATCGTGCCGATTCCCAGATACATTCCATGTAATTCTTCATCGCAAAGCGATCCCATTTTTTTAAATTTTGTAATGCAGCTTCTCCTCTATTCGTGTACTCAACCGTTCTGATTCCTGCACGATACAATGCTTTCAAAACCTGCAAACTCACTTCAGTATCTTTGTAAAAATAAAGAGGTAAAATGCCTTGCTGGGGAATCAGTTGTAATAATTCCGCTTTCTTATTCATAGTATTATTTTAGAGAAATTTTAGTTTTATCTCTGCACTCGACCTGATGCATCCCCTTTTATCAACGCCTTCACTTCTGAAAGAGTAGCGTGGTTCAAATCTCCTGGTATCGTGTGTTTCAGCGCAGAAGCGGCAACGCCAAATTCCGCAGCATCTTTTAAATTCATTCCTGAAACTAAGGCATAAATAAATCCGCTTGCAAAAGAATCTCCGCTGCCAACACGGTCTACAATTCTTACTTCATATTCTTTTGTCTGATAAAAATCATTGCCGTCATAAACCAATGCACTCCATCCATTATCAGACGCGCTGTGGCTTTCTCTTAATGTTGATGCGATGTATTTAAACCCAAATTTCTCTTTCATTTGTCGAAACACATCTTTATATCCCGCTCTGGCGCAGGTCTCCGACCTGTGCAAGAGCGTTACTTATCAATCCTTTTTTATTATCGGCATAATTTATCATAACGATCAATCCAATCTTATTAATTCCAATAATTCCTTTCCTTCTTCTGTATAATAATCAAGAGCGCTACTATATTTCCAGTCTACCAGATATCTTACAAATCCTGCTCTTTCCGGGTTTTCATGCAGATATATAAGCCTCTGCTCATACATCTCTTTATTGTTAAGCAAAATGGGATGATTCTCATGCTGTCAGAAAAACATCTACCCAATTAACAACCGTAGGCGTTACAATACACACTCCTTTCCTATCGTCAAAATTTATATTTACTGCTCATAAGGTGAATATATACCGATTTCAATTCTCTAAACTAATTTCAGTTTTATTATTGAAGATTTTGTATTGGCCAGACTATTAGTAACGACCACGCACAGGTACTCGCATCAGCATAGAGCCGGTTGTACTAATGAAAGAATAACAACTTTCCGCTAAATTAGCATTGTTTCTTATCTAGTTATGGAGATAGTTAGTATGTCTCTTTTTTTGAGCTTTGATGAATTCATTTTTGCATATTACAAAACCTAAATACAATCCCAAGCTAAGAAAAAATAAACCACTTTGAATGTCGGTTGGAAATCTCAATTGAAATTCCTGATTAACAATAATGAAAATTAAGTTTGCAATAAAGAAATAAGAAATGGTTTTTTCATAAAGCAAAAACCGCTTCCAAATGCTATCTTTTTTCATACTTTTTTTTTGCAATAAAAATTATTACTCTTGAAACTAAAAATAAAACAACTCCAATAATTTCAATAACAACTATGACCCATAAACTTTGCCCGACAAAATATTTTTCAAAAAAATGCGAGCACGTAATTCCAATAGCACAGAGGATTACTGCTATATTAGAGGTAATATTCCAAAAATTTAATTTTTTATATTGTTTATCTCTCAATGAATTCATTCTTACAAAATTAGGGTTAGTTGACTAAAATCCATCCGGATTGTGAATAGGTACTACTGGGACATCCTATACTACTGGGACATCCTAATTGAATAATTCATCCATTCTATCTTTAAAATGTTGATAAATATTGTAAGCAATGGTGCAATTAAAAAGCCATTTTACAAGTACTTAAGATGCATGGAGTATTTGGATTTCGCGGCCTATGGGGATGATCAGGATTGGTGCATACACCTTGTTTTCAAATACCAATTGAAATAGACTTTAAAACTCTATTTTTCAGACACAAGTGATTTTTTAAAAATAAAAGTTGAAGCACTTATCCCATTTTGTTTATCGGTAGATTCATTGACAAAATTGTATTTAATAGAAAAACAGACAAAACTTTTTCGACGATTGTATTGTAATAGCCGGTACCTGGTACAAATCCAGCGATTTTGGGATTTCGATGAAGGATAAAGATCATCAGTATTGATCTTTTAACGGTTTTTCATTCAATCATTAATTAATCATGATGAGATTTTTCTTTAGAAGAACAATTGTTGAGTCCGTCAATTATTGTGTATTTCGGATGTAAATTGAAAGTTAATTGCCTTTTTTATGCAGGTAATATTTTATCCTGTACTTTTAAAACTGCACTGCTTATTTTTAAAAACGCACTGCCATTTTTCTTTTATCACCAAAACCGGTAACAATTACTCAAACAAACTCTTATTTAATGGAAGAAGTATTTGAAGATTACGGGAAAGCTTTTATTCGTACTCCCATCTATTCATATGCAAGCCTTTTCAATGCTGATCATAAAACGAAAAATTTGGATGAACTGGTTCATTTGCGACTGAATGATCCTGTTTTTATGGAAGCGTTGTATTGGAGCTCGCCCCAATTATTTGAAGCTGTTTTAAAATTCAGGAAAGACGGCCTTAAAGGAGCGAAAGAAAAAAAACTACTTGCCACTTTGAAAAAATATCTTATTCGGGCAAGTACAAGGTGCACGCCTTATGGCATTTACGCAGCCACCGCTATTGCTGACATAGGAATTAAACAGGAAGTTGGAAATGTAACCGAGCGAAAGGTTCGTATAGACATGGGATTTACGCAAACGCTGAAATCAGTGATAGAATCTGATGCTGCTATTTACCCTCACTTGTTTTATTCAATTAACAATTCACTTTACCCTATTCCAGGACAATACCGGTTCATCGAAACAATCATTGAAAATGGCGCCTGTCATTATCAATTAAGTTCTCTGGAATATTCAGCATTTTTGGAAAAAATAATTGGCCTGCAACATCACAATGGTGAAGCCAATACTCAAGACGAACTGAATTCAAAAACCCAAATGATTTCCGTTGATGACATCTTCCGGCTGGCAGAAAAGGATACTTCGAAAGAAGCATTGAATGATTTTGTAAAAGAATTAATTAAAAGCCAGTTTTTGGTTAGCGAACTTCAAATCAGTTTAACTGCCGGTGATGAGGTTGAAAGATACATCGGTATATTGAACCGGTTGATGGAAAAAGGAGTACAGGGGGCAAAAAAATATTTATTACTTTTTACATCAATAGAAGATATTTTAACCCTGTTTCAAAATGCGCCTTTAGGAAAATTGCCTTTAGGAAAAATTAAATATCTGAAGACATTACTGAATGAATGCGGGATTGCCAGCCCTGACCACCTGTTTCATGCAGATCTAAAGCAGTCTGCCGATGCCGATTTTGTTTTTACAAAAGAACAAGTGAAAGAGATCGAACAGGGAATTATTGCCTTAGGCAAAATCGGTTGCAATCCTTCTCCGCATCAGGCAGGTATCGACCGGTTTAAAAAACTTTTTTTGGAAAAATATGGAACCCGTGAAGTTCCTTTGTCACCGGCATTGGACCCGGAATTTGGTATTGGTTTCCCGGCGAACGAGCGGATTGGCGATGCCGGGTTTAATTCGTTGACAGAAAAAGTAGATACTTATCGAAACGCTCCGGGGGCAGCAACTGAAAATTACAAAGCTTTACTTCAGAATAAAGCTGAAGCATTGAATCATGATCGTTTGAATGGAAGTATTGAAATAGATAATGAAGATTTGAAAGATATTAAGGATAAAGTTTCTAATCTTCCTGTTACCCTTTCTGTAATGGGACATTTGTTGCCCGGAGGCAAAATCTTACTGGAAGGTGCAGGCGGCGCTGATGCGAACGCCTTACCCGGCCGGTTTGCTTACCTGGACAAGAAGATGCTTGAGGTTTGTAAAGAAATTTCAGCTACTGAACGGAATCTCTATAAAGACGTTGTATTTGCCGAAATTGTGTTTATTCCGGATGGAAGGATCGGTAATATTGCCCGCAGGCCGGTTCTCAGCGAGTATGAAATTCCTTTACTTGCAAGGAGTTCAGCAGAAAACCGGATGACAGTAAATGACCTCCTGGTATCCGTTCAGAATGATGAAATTGTTTTGAGGTCTGCAAGGCTGAACCAACGGGTTATTCCCCGACTTTCAAATGCCCACAATTATACGAAAAGCCTTGTACCGGCTTATAAATTTTTAGGTGCTTTACAACAGCAGGGAAAATGTAGCTTTGGTATTGGTCCTGAGGATCCCATATCTAAAAAACACTTTCTGCCGCGTATTGTGTATAAAAATATTATTTTTCGCCGCGCGTGCTGGTTTCTGTATAAAAGCGACATAAGCGCAATTATTAAAGCAGGTGATCCGATCAGGGAACTTTCTGCTTTCTTTTTGAAATGGCATGTGCCCGGGTTTGTATGTTTTACGGAGGCCGACAATGAGCTGTTTATTGATACGCACAACAACGACTACCTGGCCCTTTTACTTTCCGAAATGAAAGCACGTAATACCGTAAAGCTGGTTGAATGGCTGTATCATACCGGGTCTGGTGAAGTGCAGAACGAAAAGGCGGATATCCGCCAGTTTATCCTGCCATTGGCCCAAAAAAATCCCCCCGCCTTGCAGCCATTGCAGAAATCAGAAGCGGCAAAACGAGTGCCACGGAGATTTGAGCCGGGAAGCGAATGGGTTTATTTTAAAATTTACTGCGGTTCTGTTGTTTCTGATACCATCTTATTAAATGTTGTGAAACCGGCGATTGACCGTTTATCAGCACAGGTGGTAATTACAGAAGCTTTTTTTATCCGGTTTACTGATCCGCATTATCACATCCGGTTCCGGTTGCATCTGGCCTGCGGGATGAATAAACAATCTCTTGTTTCTGCGATGAAATGCATTTATGATCTGCTCGATCCTTTTTGCGAAAGCGGACTGGTGTGGAAGGTTCAGTTAGATACTTATGAAAGAGAAATAGAGCGCTATGGAGCCTCGGACATCGTGACCAGCGAATATATTTTTTACCAGGATAGTCTTTTATTGCTGGATTGCCTGCAACATGTCGAATTTGCAGAAGATGAGCAAATAAGATTTTTTGCGGCACTTAAAAATATAGATAAATGGCTTACCTTGTTTAAAATGAATATTGAAGAAAAAACTGCTTATTGTAGGACCATGTGCAACTCATTATTGAATGAATATAACCCGGATGTCAAAATACAAACAGACATTAAATACCGGGAGCTTAAGCATCTTTTGCCTGGATTTTTAGATTCTGAATGGTTTGACGCAGCATTCAGTGAAAGGGATAGAACGATCGGAAATATGTATTTGGCAAAAGAAAACCTGGGAAGCTACATCCATATGAGCCTGAACAGGTGGTTTGCAAGCCAGCAAAGGCTGATGGAATATATGTGCTATGTATTTTGCAGTAAGTATTATAATCAACTATTACAGTACCACAAAGAATAGGAAAAAAATTACAAAAAGATCCTGTATGAATCTAAAAAGTACGTTTAAACAATCTTTTCCTGAGAAGCTGGCTACTTTTGATTTTGACAGATTTTATACGTCAAAAGTCCGTTTTACCTGCCATTTCCTGATGTGGCTGATGTTTACCTTGCTACTTCAAATAAATTTGTTTTTAGATTCCGGGCTTCCGATTGATAATACGATTGCCTTTGCCGGCAGAAGCCTTCTATGCAATATGGTTGTTTTTTATTTATTTTTTTATGTGGCCGTTCCCAGGGCGATGCTTAAAGGTAGGATCGCTGCCGCCATTGTTTCGTTTCCGCTTTGCATTGTCCTCTGGATCGTTTTGAATCACTATTGCCTGGTATTTATTGGGAAACATTTTATCGTAGAAGTCCCTTATTATAAACAAGGCCTTGAAACAAACTTACACGAATCCTTTTGGTATGTGATATCTATCAGAAACATAATCGCTTTGTTGACACCTGCTTTTTATTCTTTATCTCCTTATTTTTTTACTAAAATCGTATTTGACATTTTCCGGTTTAATTCCAAGTTTGTGAGGTCTGAAAAGAAAAGATCGCAGTTAGAGATGGAAAAGCTCAACCTTGAAAAAGATTTTTTAACTGCCCAGTTAAACCCTCATTTTCTATTCAATACCTTAAACAATTTGTATGGCCTCGCCTTGCGCAATGAAAATCAGGCGGCGGAAATGATCCTGGAATTGGCAGGGCTAATGCGCTATACCTTATACGAATCAAATTCGGAGAAGGTACTACTTAAAAAAGAACTTGAGTATTTAATAAGCTATGTAATGCTCGAAAAAAGCCGACATAAAACAAATAAGCAGATCATTTTTAACGTGGACGATTCCCAGATAAACGGTCAGCTTATTGCGCCTTTGCTTACCTTTACGTTTATTGAAAATGCCTTTAAACACGGACTAAAATCAACTAAGGGTGCGTTTATCAAAATTGACGTTTCGTTAAAAGAAGATGCCTTTTACTTTTCCGTAATAAACGACAAAATTGATAAGCCCGCATCAAAAGAATTTGGAGGAATAGGGCATGTGAACGTTAAGAAACGGTTGGCGCTGCTATATCCCGGCAGGCACGAACTGACAATTGAAGACAGAGGAAACACTTATTTTGTTTCAATGATAATAAATCTTCAAGATAAACCTGCTATAACATGAGTAATATTAAATGCATTATCCTTGATGATGAGCCGATTGCCCGGGAGATCATGGAAAAGTTTGCAAACCGGATTGGTTACCTGCAACTGATAGCCGTGGCTGAGGATCCTGTTGAAGCAATAAAAATCCTGCAGGACAACTCGGTAGATCTCCTTATTTCAGATATCCAGATGCCCGGCTTCAACGGATTGCAATTGATTCAATCTTTACCTTCTCCTCCGCTTGTAATCTTTATCACGGCACACGACAATTTTGCCGTAAGCAGCTTTGAGCTTGATGTGGTAGATTATCTTTTAAAACCTGTTTCGTTTGAAAGGTTTTTAAAAGCCATTAATAAAGCGAGGTCGAGGATTATGCAGCAAAAGCCTGAAAATCATTACAAAGAACCTAGCATTGAGGACGGCATTACTATCAAAAAGAACGAAAATTTAATTAGAATTCAGTTTGCTGACATTCTCTATTTCAAAGCTGACCGTGATTTTGTACAATTGTTTAGTAGTTCAGGCGAAAAATATACAATCCGATCAACGATAAGTGAAATACAGCAAAAAATTCCCGCCGGTCTTTTCGTTAGGATCCATAATTCTTACATAGTCGCCATAAGCGCAATCAAGTCTTTAACCAAAGACTCTGTGAGGTTATCTGATTCCATAGAATTACCTCTTTCCAGGAGTCATAAGAAAGAGCTATTTAAAAAGCTAAATTTATATAACACGTAGTAACAATATTAGTTTGTGCCGTAAATGTTTCTAATGAAATTCCTAACGCATTTGCTATCAGCATCATCTTTTACCAATTCACAATTCCAACCGTCTCACAAATAAGCACAGTTATCGTACAATTTTGCTTACTCTTCCTAAAGTTCCGTTTTGTATGTGAGTAAGAGTGGAATTTACAGGACGTAATCATTGAAAAAGAAACGTCCATGAAACTGCAAACTTCAACTAACAATGGAAATACAAAGCAATTATTTTTGAAAAAAAATATCGTTGTAAAATTTATTGCCGTAAACCGTGTTGTGAAAAAAGGATTAACAGAAAAGAGAAATGATACTGAAACCACAACCAGTGGTACGATTCCCACGACAAGTAGTATAATATACACGCTGGTATAATTTATCCAGGGGCTTATTAGAGGCAAGACACAATATGTCGCGTTGTTTGTGGTGGATTTGAAAGATGACTTATCGAAAATAACATTTTATGGCTGAAACCTATAATACCAATCTCATTAATGTATCGGCTTGCTACCTTAGCTTGTTGAATGTTCCGATAACTATCACTACTCTGCGGCAACACCTGCAGGAAAACCCTTTCTATCCAAGTCTTTATTCTTTGAGCAATGTTCTTGAAAGGTTTCATCTTGATACGACTGCTTTTAAAACCAACAAAGAAAATTTTAATAAACTGCACCCCCCGTATATTACCTATCTATCTGGACAAAATACCGGAAAAGACTTTGTCCTGGTAACTGCTGTTTCACAAAGTGAAGTTGAATTTATCGCAGAAAAC
>Ga0207705_10001139_pt1 | contig 21654 bp, 16 predicted proteins | sample KBSC13metaG_FD_184314 | JGI IMG/M metagenome (GOLD analysis project Ga0207705, IMG submission 184314) | Corn rhizosphere microbial communities from Kellogg Biological Station, Michigan, USA - KBS C1-3 metaG (SPAdes) (version 2) | ecosystem: Host-associated > Plants > Roots > Rhizosphere > Soil ... | reverse complement strand
ACTGGCTGACAGACACGGCGTCCATTTGGAGGGCGCGCTGACATGGGCGTTCGAGTTCGAAAACCAGGCCTACTTCGCCGGATTTCGTGTCCTTGCCAGCAACGGCATCGATCATCCGGTCCTGAATGTCTTCCGTATGTTCGGTAAAATGAGCGGCCAACGGCTGCCGGTGACCAGCGACCAGAGCGTGCCGCTGGACACGATGTTGAGATCCGGAGTGCGCGCCGAACCCGACATCTCGGCCTTCGCCAGTCGGCAAGATAACAAGATCTGGGTGATGTGTTGGCACTATCACGACGACGATCTGCCCGGACCCGAAGCGGCTGTCGCATGCACTCTTCAGGTGCCGCACTCGAAAGGCCATGCCAGAGTACGTCACTATCGGATCGATGCCGAACACAGCAACGCCTACGAAGTCTGGAAGCAGATGGGATCCCCTCAACAGCCGACAAAAGAACAGATCGCCCATCTGGAAAAGTCCGGCCAATTGACGTTAATCGCTGTGCCTGAAACCGTGCCGATCGCGGACGGAACCATGCAGATCTCGATGAGACTGCCACGTCAAGCCGTCTCCCTGCTGGAAATCGAAGTGGTGTCTTAACGCGCCTCGGCCGGACGGATAATAACTATGCCAACAGGTTCATTCACCGCAAGTAAGGAAGCATTGGGTGAATACAACCTCGTTAAGAGAAGTGCCGCCCTCTGGCAGGGCGGGCTAAAGAAGTGTGACGAATGGACAGCGTTTGACCCGGAAGCCGCCGGGCTAAAGCCCTGCGCTGGAGGTTGCTTCGCAACCAAATACCCGCTAAAGCGGGCATCACTACCAAGCTCCGCACCAGTGCGATCAAACTGCTCTTGGGCGTGTATGGCCCGCTTTAGCGGGTCGTCGGGCGAAGCCCTCCAGCGCAGGGCTTTAGCCCGGCGGCCACGAATTCGCGCTGGGACACATGTTCGAACGCTCGGTATCTATGATTCCATCGCTTGCTATCACGGCGCTTTCGTAAAACGGTGTTGCCGTCTGTTCATCGACTACCTGACACTGCGCATGAAGAGATGACCTGGAGACTATTTATGTTTAATTCTATAAACCCACGATGTGCGACTCTGCTTCAAACCGTCTGCCTTGCACTTATACCTCTCCTTCTGACGGGTTCGATGGCACGGCCGGCGTACGCGAACGATCATATGTTTCCCGCGGCTCCTGCTGCGAAAGCCTCGATCGACTACGACAGCAAGGGCTTTCTGATTAATGGCAAGCGCACTTTTCTTGCATCGGCAGGGATGGAGTATGCGCGGGTGCCGCATGAACTCTGGCGGGATCGGCTGCTGCGTCTGAAGCGGGCGGGGTTCAACTGTGTCGAGGTCTACAACTTCTGGAACTGGCATGAGCCGGTAGAGGGCAAGTTCGACTTCAAAGGCGATCACGATCTCGGGGCGTTTTTGAAGTTGGTGAAGCAGATGGGGATGTATGCGATCTGCCGGGTCGGGCCATACTACTGCGCGGAGTGGGACAATGGCGGCTATCCGCTCTGGCTGAAGTTCAAACCGGGCCTGAAAGTGCGCGATGCCAATAAGCCGTTTCTCGATGCGATGGATCGCTTCTTCGAGAAACTGATGCCGATTGTGGCGTCGAACCAGATCAACCATGGCGGCTCCGTCGTGCTGGTGCAGTTGGAGAATGAGGGCGCCGGGTGGGGAACCGACGAGCCGAACCCGTACTTCACGCATCTGCGTAAGAAGGCCCTCGAACTCGGACTGGAGGTGCCTTACTTCTTCAGCGGCCTGCATCACTCCAGCGATCCGGCGAGCGACAGGGCGATGGACGATCCGAATCGCCCTAATCCGTGGTTCTCCACCGAGTTCTGGTCGGTCTGGTACGACGTCTATGGTCCGCATCCGCAGGACGCCGCGAACTACGCCCGCCGAACCTGGAAGATCATCGCGCATGGCGGCAACGGCTACAACTACTACATGGCGCACGGCGGCACCAACTTCGCCTACACCAACAACAACGAGGATGCCGCCTGCTACGACTACGGAACCGGAGTCGGTCAGGCGGGCGACCTGCGTCCGCTCTACTACACGTTCAAGAAGGCGGCCTGGTTCGCCCGCAGCTTTCAGGACATCCTCGAAAACGCGAGCGATGCCACCGCCTCCGTTCAAGGAACCGCCACCGACTCCACCGTTCGGGTTACAGCACGCCAGGGACCGGCAGGCGCTATTACGTTCCTGGACAATCCCAGTATGTCCCACACGAAAACGCAGGTAAAGATCGACGGCCTGACCCTGCCCACCGCAGGGCCGATAACGCTCGCTCCCCATGACATCGTACCGGTAGTCCGTGATTTTGCCGTCGCACCCGGTGTCACACTCAAGTGGGCTGTCTCGCGCATTCTCGGCGTCGTACCGCAGGGCGACACGACAACGCTCGTAATCTATGGACAACCCCAAACTCCCGCCGAATTGCGTTTCGCGGTTTCCGCCGACACAAAAATCGATCAGGGGGCAGACGGGTTACGGATGGTGGAACCGGGCGTACTAGACCTGACGACACAATTCCGATCCATTGAAACCCGCGAATATACATTCAGGACGGGTACGAGGCGCGTTCGTGTGCTGGCGGTCAGTGCAAATACCGCTGATCGAACGTGGTTTGTAGAAGCCGGTGGACAGACCCTGGTCGTCTGCGGTCCTGATTTTGTTGGAGAGAGTCGCTTCCAGGAAGGGCATTTGCATCTGACCACGGAGCGGCACTGGGTCAATAACTTTGTCCTTAACAGCAACGCGCTCGATATCGACGGTACGATGGAACAGGAAGAGAGTGCAGGTCTCCCGGCGAATAGGCCGATCCTGGTCTATGATCCAGACGGACACGTGAGGCGATTGGATACCACAACAAAGGAAATCGAATCACCCAGGTTGCTTTCACTCAGCTCGTGGCAGGTGAAAGATGCATCGCGGCTTGCCGCTCCGACCTTTGACGATCACAACTGGAAGGCGAGTGAGATGCCGTTGCAGATGGGGGCGGATGGCGATCTGACGGCAGATGCCTGGTATCGCGCACAAATCAGTGTTCCGGAAGCGGGACAGTATATGTTCCATGCCAACGGGGGTGGGAGGGCGACGCTGTTTGTCGATGGCGTGCGGGCAGCAAGTGGGAACATTCATAGCGAGATTCCCGTGACGCTGACGCCGGGCAAACATGCGTTGGCCGTCTTCACGGCACATGATGGACGAGACAAACTGTTCGGCCATGTCGGATCGATCGAAATGAGCGATCCCAAAGGACTGGTCGGACCCGTGAGTATCCGACGCGGCAGCGGAACCGTCCTGAACGGCTGGCGCGTGTGGAAGAACGTCCAAGGGAATGCAGCGAAAGCCGCACCTCCTGCTGCCGATGCGGAAGGCTGGCAGGCGTATACGGTGGGGGACGACGCTTTCAGCAGACGGCGTGGGTTTGTCTGGTTCCAAACGACGATTCCTGCCATCACGGGGGCCGCGCACGTCTCGCTGCATTTCGAAGGCGTGGATGACAACGGCACCGTCTTTGTGAACGGCAAACAGGTCGGAACCCACAAGGGTTGGGATACACCCTTCGATGTCTCGATCCCTGCGGGGCCGGAAGCCGTGTTAAGCGTCCTCGTAGAGAACACGGACAATACGGGTGGGCTTGGGAAACCGGTTCGGCTGGTCACACAGGTGGGAGAAGAGGTGACGTCCTCGGGCTGGAAGATGCGGGGTGGGCCGGGGGATCCGCTGTCCACCTCCGACTGGAAACCGCTTGCCTCAGGGCAGTCATTTCCAGGTCCTGCTTTCTTTCAGGCGACCTTTACCGCCGCACCGCCGTCTGCCGTGGGGCCGCATCCGATCTGGCGTGTGATTTCGGCGGGCCTCGGGCACGGTTCGGTCTGGGTGAATGGACACAACCTGGGCCGCTACCCCGAGAAGGTGCCGATCAACGGACTCTACATTCCGGAGTGCTGGCTGGTGTCGGGCAAGAACACGCTCGTGATCTACGATGAGGATGGAAAGACGCCGGATCAGGTCAAAATCGAAGCCGAAGTCGCCGCCAGTCGTGATGTCACCACGCTCATTGCGCCGAAATAGGCGCAGTCCTGAACAAGGAGGGTGATGAAGCCATAGCGCCCGCAGAGTGCAGCGCTTGCCCACTTGATCGCTTGCTTTGTGATCGGCTGGGAAGGCGCTGCCTGACCAATCCGGTGCAGGTTTGTGTCATACTAATGGTAGAGGGCAATGACGGCCACCGATTCCTTTTTTCTCCGTCGATGCCAAAAAGAAATTTTTGAATCTCGGCGGGGCGGACTGCCGCAGCGGAGAGAATTGGAAACTGTAGATGAGGAGACGGAAGCAAGGCGCTCTCAAGGCGTCCTACTCCAAGAGATGTCCCAGTTGTAAGCGCAGCCTGCCTGCGAACGTGCATAAATGCGGTTTTTGTGGGGCCTCTCCCTGGTATTGGCACGAAGACCAAAGAATCTGGGCGACGGTTATGGCAGTCATCGCAATAGGCGTGGTGGTCTATGGCGTGTTCTTTCGATAACCGATGCTAAAAACCGACAATACCGCCGTCTCCTTCTTCAATGGAAAGAGACGGCGGTATTTTGCTGTGTGGGGTGGAGATGGATCCGTACTATTCGCTGCGGGATTCGCCCATCATATACTCGCTGGAGTAGTTCGGCGGCTCTTTGGTGATCCAGACGTCGTGGACATGGCTCTCACGGAGGCCGGCCCCGGTCACCCGGACAAAGCGGGCGCGCTCATGAAGCTCCTCGATGGAATGCGCGCCGAGATAGCCCATGCCGGAGCGGATGCCGCCCAGGACCTGATGGATCGTATCGTGGAGCGGGCCTTTGAACGGCACGCGGCCCTCGACGCCTTCCGGAACGAAGCGCGCATTGGAGTCCTGTCCGTAGCGGTCACTCGATCCCTCGCGCATGGCGCTCTCGCTGCCCATGCCACGGTAGTCCTTGTAGGCACGGCCTTGATAGAGGATGACTTCGCCGGGGGCCTCGTGTGTTCCGGCCAGCAGATTGCCGAGCATGATCGCCGATGCGCCGCCCGCCAGCGCCTTGACCGCATCGCCGCTCCAGCGGATACCGCCGTCAGCGATGATCGGGACATTGTAGCGTGCCGCTTCTCGGGCACAGTCCATGATCGCCGTCAGTTGGGGGATCCCGACGCCGCTGATGATGCGGGTGGTGCAGATACTGCCCGCGCCCAGACCGACCCGGATACAGGTGGCGCCGGCCTCGATCAGGGCACGCGTGCCTTCCGCGGTCGCGACGTTGCCCGCTACGATCGGCAGGTTGGGGAACTCACTGCGTACCGCGCGCAGGGCCTGAACGACGCCACGCGCCTGCCCGTGGGCGGCATCGATCACGATCAGGTCTACTCCGGCCTCCACCAGGGCTGCCGTGCGCCCGATCGGATCACGCAGGGGACCAATGGCAGCGCCACAGCGCAGGCGGCCCCGATCGTCTTTGGTCGCGTTCGGGAACTGACGTACTTTCTGAATGTCTTTGATGGTGATAAGGCCGAGGAGCTTGCGGTCGTTGTCTACGATGGGGAGTTTCTCGATGCGGTTGGCCTGAAGGATGTCCTGCGCCTGCTCCAGGGTCGTTCCAAGCGAGGCGGTGACCAGCCCGCCTTTGCGGGATTCGTCGGTGGTCATGATGTCGCTGATCGGGCGTTCGAAGTTGGTCTCGAAGCGAATGTCGCGGTTGGTGAGGATACCGACCAATCTGCCGGAGCCAGGTTCCGTAATGGGGACCCCGGAGATATGGTACTTCTCCATGAGGTTGACGGCCTCTTGCACGCTCTTGTTGGGCGCAAGGCTGATCGGATTGGTGATGATGCCGTGCTCAGACCGTTTTACCTTGTCCACTTCCTGCGCCTGAAGGTCCGCGGACATATTGCGATGGATAATTCCCAGGCCGCCCTCGCGCGCCATGCCGATCGCCATACGGGCCTCGGTGACGCGGTCCATCGGTGAACTCAAGATCGGCGTTCGCAGTAGGATATCCGCCCCGATCGACGTACGCGCGTCTACTTCGCCCGGCGTCACATCCGTATCTCGCGGCTCCAGCGATACGTCGTCGAAGCTCAAACCCTCGCGAATTTTAATTTCCGTCGGAACCATGTCTCTGCTCCCCTTATCTGTTGCCGATACCATCCTGAATTGGCACAGTATACCCGTCACGGTTGCGTGTGTCAATTCACACGACACGCTCAGAGCAACACTGCAGTAAACTATAGTTACGAACCGGAAGGCGTAAATTGTGCAGACTTCGGAACCCGGTTTGGAACGCAATTCCCCTTTTTCTCTTGACAGTCGCCATACAGGCGGGTACACTGATGCCGGCAGAGGTAGGGGCCCATAGCTCAACGGCAGAGCGCCCGGCTCATAACTGGTTGGTTGCAGGTTCGAAACCTGCTGGGCCCATTTCTGTCCGCGTTATGGCGGATTTCGCTCGCTCGCTTGTGAAATATTTCTCAAAACACTTGCGCTATCTATAACTTTTGTGTTATTCTAATCCCCAAGACGCTGCTACTTTCCACGACGGACATGCAGCCCGACACCAACCTCTCCGCAGATGGACATCGACGCCATCGGCTCTCTTCCCACGGTCGCCCTGACGCTTCCTGACAGCCTCTGCACGCAAACTCACGCAGCAGGCTTCTCGGACAGTCGCGCTGACAGACTCTCTTTCCGCCATCTACTTTTCGGCACCGTTCTCGGTAGGAGTCGTGCACAGGGCGAGAAAGCTCGATCATTCGCCGTGAATCGCAACAGGAATCTTGTCCCGATGAACTCTCTCTTTTCCAATCGCGCCCTGGGCGGCGCTCTCAGTCTCGTCGCTGTCGGCCTCGTAGCGCTCTCGCCGGTCATCGCAAAGACCCGTGGACATCGCCTGCAGAGCGTCCCCGTGGAGGCGCAGCCGAACGAAACGCACCTGAAGAATATCCGGCAGTTGACCTTCGGCGGTCAGAACGCGGAGGCCTATTTCAGCGAGGACGGTAAACGGCTGATCCTCCAGAGCACCCGCGACGGCTACGACTGCGATCAGCAGTATGTGATGAACATCGACGGCTCCGACGTCCATCGCGTCAGCACCGGCACCGGTCGCACGACCTGCGGCCTCTTTATGGACCATGATCAGCGCGTGCTGTTCTCGTCCACACACGGATCCGACCCGGCCCCGCCGCCGAAACCCGACTACTCCAAAGGCTATGTCTGGCCCATCTATCCGACCTATCGCATCTACACCGCGAAGCCGGACGGTACGGATCTGAAGCCGCTCTATCCAAAAACTCTCAAGCCGGGAGAGACGGTGGGCTACAATGCGGAGTCGGTGCTGTCCCCCGATGGCAAGAAGATCGTCTTTACAAGCGATAAGGGCGGAGACCTGGATATCTGGGTCATGAACAGCGATGGAACGCACGCGAAGCAGTTGACGCACACGCTCGGCTATGACGGCGGACCCTGGTTCTCGCCGGACGGCAAACAGATCGCCTTCCGCGCCTTCCATCCGGAGACGCCCGAGGAGATCGCCGACTACAAGTCGCTGCTGGCGCAGCATCTGATTCGTCCGACGACCCTGGACCTCTATGTGATGGATGCGGACGGGTCGCATGTGCGCCGATTGACGAACGATCGCAAGGAGAATATCGCCAGCTTTGCACCGAGCTGGACACCGGACGGCAAAGGGCTGGTCTTCGCTTCGAACCGAGACGACCCCATGCGCCGCAAGTTCGAGGTGTATCGGATGAAACTGGATGGCAGCGGACTGGAACGGATCACCTATGGCGATCAGTTCGACGGCTTTCCGAACTTCAGCCCGAACGGCAAACAGTTTGTGTGGGCTTCCAATCGCAACGGCAAGATGCCCCACGAGACCAATGTTTTTATCGCAGACTGGGTTCCTTAATCGAGTGCGGAACCAGCTCATCTTCGCTGACACTCGACCTCGCAATTTCACAGGAGGTGTGAATACAGGTATGTTAGATGACATGAAATCAATGTTGGCCGCGCGCTACGGCGACCGATGGCTCAATAGTATCAACAATCAGAACGGCTTTGCCGAAGATCTGACTATTCCGGAAAAGGACATCACGCGCATCAGTCGCAAATACGGCTTAGTCGGACGCGGCATGTTCGTCTCCACCGAGACCGAAGTCGTGGCCCGCTATGAAGTGGTCAAGCCGGTCGCCAATCTCTTCGATCTGGACGCCGTCTTCTACGCCTGGTGGGGTTCGCGGGCTTCCGAAAATATCGCGTACATCCAGCGGGAGATCGGCGACGACGAAGTGATCTATCACTTCATTACCGGCACACCCACGCACGGCCACAGCGGCCGTATCATCCTGATCGGACGCGAAGTACGGGATGTCATTCACAAACGCTGGGAACGGCGTCTCAAAAAACTCTCTGAGATGGATCGGGCGATGGCGCTGCCCGCTGCCGATACCTCCACCAGCAGCTAGTCGGCAGGAAATCGGACCACAGAAACGCAATCTACCGCAGGAAGAACGACTTATCACCCGAGCAATTATCATTTTCGAGGGTACTGATGGCGGAGAACTGTATTTTCTGTAAACTGGCGTCGCGCCAGATACCGGTCCAATCGGTCTATGAGGACGAGGAGTTCCTGGCCTTCCACGACATGAACCCCCAGGCTCCGGTGCACGTGCTGGTCATTCCGAAAGCACACTTCGCTTCCCTCCTGGAAGTGACGGACACCGACCTGATGGGACGTGGATTGGAGGCGGTCAAACAGACGGCGAAAGCGCTCGGCCTGACCGCAGAGGGATTTCGCATCGTCGTCAATACCGGGGAGAACGGAGGGCAGACCGTATCGCATCTGCACTTCCATCTACTGGGCGGGCGCTTTATGCAGTGGCCACCCGGCTGACGTTCGAACCGCACACATGAAAAGAGACAGGGACGCGATGGACTAAAGTCCTTCGCTGGGGGTGCTTCGCACCCAAGTGACCGCCTTCGCGGGCACCTTTACTATTACCCAACCTGTCGTGCGGAACCGTACAAGACGAGAGACAGGGGAGTTTCGGCTCCCCTGTCTTTTTTAACGTCTCACTACAATCGTGCTCGGCGCTACCAGCGTTCGCAGACGGATTTTGCCTGAAGGAAGAGTCCCAGATAGTCGCGGCCACCGGCTTTGCTGTTGGTGCCGGAGAGGTTGAAGCCGCCGAAGGGCTGGACATCCACAAGCGCTCCCGTGCACTTGCGGTTCAGGTAGAGGTTGCCCACCTGGAACTCATGGCGGGCGCGCTCCAGATGATCCCGGTTGTTGGAGTAGAGCGCGCCGGTGAGGCCGTAGACGGTTCCGTTTGCGATCTCCAGGGCGTGATCGAAGTTGTCCGCCCGTATCACGGCGAGCACGGGACCGAAGATCTCTTCCTGGGCGATGCGGGCGTTCGGCGCGACATCCGCGATGATCGTCGGGTGCAGGAAATAGCCGTTCTCCTGATTCGCCTCATCGCCCGATCCGCCAAGGACGACCCGGCCTTCACTGGAGCCGATGGCGATATAGGAGAGGATCTTGTTGAACGCATCGCTGTCGATGACGGCGCCCATATTGGGATTCTTCTGGGTCGGGTCGCCGAGGGTCAGCTTTGAGGCGCGCTCCACGACCTTTTCCAGGAGGGTATCGTAGACCTTCGTGTGGGCGATCAGGCGGGAGCAGGCGGAGCATTTCTGGCCCTGAAAGCCGAACGCCGAATCGACTACCCCCTGCGCCACCACATCGAGATTGACATCCTCATCGACGACGATCGCGTCTTTGCCGCCCATCTCGAAGATGCCGCGCTTGATCCACTTCTGGCCTGCCTGATGCGTCGCGATCCGCTGATTGATATGCAGACCCACATCGCGGCTGCCGGTGAAGGAGACGAAGCGAACCCCCGGATGGCCCGTCAACCGCTCCCCGACGATCTCGCCGGGACCCGGCAGAAAGTTGATGACACCCGGAGGAAAGTCTACCGACTCCAGCAATTCGAAGAACTTGGCGGCAATAATAGGGGTCTGCTCCGCCGGCTTGATGATGACGGTGTTGCCTGTCACGGCGGCCGCGACCGTCATGCCCGCCATGATCGCCAGAGGGAAGTTCCAGGGCGAGATCACGACCCCCACGCCGAGCGCCTGATAGCGCACCTCGTTCTCTTCTCCTGGGAAGAAGGTGGTCGCGTGGGTGCCATCCCAGCGGATCGCTTCGCGGGCGTAGAACTCCAGAAAATCGACCGCCTCGGCCGCATCCGCATAGGCTTCCAGCCAGTTTTTGCTGGACTCGTAGACCATCCAGGCCGAGAACTCATACAGACGGCGGCGCAGGATCGCGGCGACCTTCACCAGATAGCGGGCACGGACTTCGGCGGGGGTGCGGGACCAGGTTTGGAAGGCTTCCGTCGCGACCTGTACGGCATGGTCGGCGTCCTCTTCGGTCGCATCGCTCACCTCCCCGATGATCTGAGAGAGTTTTGCGGGGTTGCGACTGATGGTTTTCTTGTCGCGGTCGATGTGCTCGCCCCCGATGACGAGGGAGTAGGACTTCCCGAGTTCGGAGCCCACACGCGCCAGAGCCTCCTCCATACGGCGCCGCGGGCCTTCTTCGGTGAAATTTACATAGGGTTCATTCTTAAATGGGGTGAACATGGGGCGTCTCTTTCAGTTGGGATGGGTTTGCTATCATCATACGAATCAGAAGGCGGTCCGGTTGCGGTCAAGTTCGACCGCTCGGTAGGTTGGGGGCTGAGGGGTGCAGCGTGAACTGTTGCCCAACCACGATCTGCTTCTGACGGAGCGTCCCCGCAGGCAGTTCCACCACGGATTTCGCCCCCCGCACAAAACCGATCATGCGCCACGGCGGCAACGCCGAAATCAGCCGAACCACGGTCAAATCTTCATCCAAAAACATCACATCGATCGGAAATCGCACAAAAGCCGTATGAATCGCATTGCAGTGAGGAATAAACAGCCCTCCCTCCCTTGCAATCTCCTTACGACCCATTAGCCCGATCGTCTGTGTCCAGAGGTTAGACGCCATTTCCAGATGGGGAATGATCGTCCGACCGCTTCTCTTATCTTGCAGTTGAGGAGTCTGTTTTGTCATATCTGCTCTCTCGCCTCATTATACCCTTTCGAGAACTCGATGCAAAGAACCGAGGATATGGCGGTCTCGCCTGTCGCAGAGGTCGATTAGAGGCTGGATGTGGACTGCGGGAAGATAAGCCTGCTTGACAGCCGACGCGTTCAAAACTATAATGGCGTTCTATATTATTCGTTTAATAGGGAGATTTGTAGGAGGGGGAAGGTATGGCAATCGAGGATGAGCTGCCCAACGATGGCGAGCAAACACTATTTCAGGAGATCAAGTCGAGTATCAAAGGGGTGGCGATGGGCGCTGCCGTTCTGCTAGAGAAAGCGAAGGCGGACGAGAAACGTACCCAGGAGGATGCGAAAGAGCCGGAACCGGTACGTACGCAGCATCATTTTCAGGGGGATGAGGTTCATTTCTCCTATACCGTGACGACGGGGATGATGCCTCTGCGCGGTGAAAAGGGAGAGAAAGAGGCGGACATCTTCTTTGTCGCCTACACGCGGGATGACGATACGGAGCGCGCGAAACGGCCTCTGATGTTCTCCTTCAATGGCGGGCCGGGATCGGCTTCCGTCTGGCTCCATCTAGGCGCACTCGGACCCAAACGGGTCAAGATGCTCGATGACGGCAATCTGCCCGCGCCGCCTTATCAACTGGTGGACAATCCGGAGTCGTGGCTGGAGCACACGGATCTGGTCTTCATCGATCCGGTCGGGACAGGCTATAGTCGGCCTGCCAAGCCGGAACTGGGCAAGAAGTTCTGGGGAGTCAAGGGCGACATCGAATCGATCGGGGAGTTCATCCGGCTCTATCTGACGCGCAATGCACGCTGGACCTCGCCGCTCTTTCTGGTCGGCGAAAGTTATGGCACGACCCGCGCCGCCGGTCTCTCGGACCATCTGCTCAACCACGGGATCGCCCTCAACGGCATTCTCCTGGTCTCGTCGATCCTCAATTTCCAGACCGCCTATTTCCACAAAGGCAACGATCTGCCGTATATCCTCTTCCTGCCGACCTACACGGCGACCGCCTGGTACCACCGGCGGCTGGTTCCCGAACTTCAGGCGAGCCTGACCGATACGCTGGCCGAAGCAGAGCGTTGGGCCGAGACGGAGTATGCGGCGGCGCTGATGCGCGGCGATGCGCTGACGGCGGAAGAGCGTGCTGAGGTCGTGGCCAAACTGGCGCGCTACACCGGCCTGGAACCGCGCTATCTGGAAGACTGCAATCTGCGGGTGGAGATCTTCCGGTTTTGCAAAGAGCTGCTGCGCACACAGCGCCGCACCGTCGGTCGCCTCGACAGTCGCATTAAGGGATTGGATGCGTTAGCCTCTTCGGAGACTCCGGATTTCGACCCCAGCATGACCGCTATCCGTCCACCGTATACGGCCCTGTTCAACGACTATGTCCGAACGGCGCTCAAATACGAGACGGACGAGGAGTACCTTATTCTGGGCGGTGGGATCAAAAACCCGTGGGACTGGAATATCGATCGAATGGGGTATGCGGATACCAGTGAGGCGCTGCGTGCCGCTTTCGCCAAGAATCCCTATATGAAGGTCTTCGTTGCCTCCGGCTACTACGACCTTGCTACGCCCTACTTCGCCACGGAATATACGCTGGCGCACATGGGCCTCGATCCCTCCCTCCGCGATAACATCAAGACAGGCGAGTATGAGGCAGGCCACATGATGTATATCCACACGGACTCCCTCACCAAGCTCAAGAAGGACATCTCCGCCTTCCTGGACTTCGCCCTCCAGCCCGAGGAGCGCGTCGTCTAGCAGGAATGCAAGCGGAAAAAAACATACCAATGCAGAGCAGGAAGGCAGGAAGGAAAGAAGCCAGGAAAAAAGCAAGAAAAAGATGCATCTGGTCAATTTTAGTGGTCCGAAACCACCAGAATGTCCTCCAGGGGGTTCTCTTCTTCTTTTCTCCTGCTTTCCTTTATTCCTGCCTTCCTGCTCTGCATCCGCATTTTTCTTCCTATTCTCCTGACTTGTTTCCCCCGGAGGGCAGAGGGACTTTGTCCATATGAAAAGAGGAGAAGATCTCCTGGGCTTCTTTGTCGAACTGCTCGAAATGCGGTGCGTCCGACACCGTATACAGTTCGTACAGGAGATGCGCACCGGGCACATAGACATAGAGCGACGCCGCATCAACGGATTGCGTTATCGTCGCAGGACAGCCATCGATCTGCAGATGACGCTGTGAAAGAATTCGTTCTTGACTGTCAAGATTCGGTTCAGGAAGCCCATCCTTTATGCGGACCGTCGCAGGAAATTCATCCGGGAAATAGGATTTCAACACGATCCCATTCAATGTATAGAGGTATTGAGAGGCGGGCCGGTTCAACAGGTGCGTTGCGATCCACTCTGAAATCGGCGTCGGAGGAGGAGGACGGAACAGGTATTTGTCCAGGATCCCGGCCCGTCCAAACCGCGAACTGTCGGTGATCTGCCAGGTTTTGGAAATGGTGGACCGACACCGATAACCGGATTCAGAGTCGATTTAGCCGAAGAATATCTTCCGTTCGCTGTTCTGAGTAATCCACCGGCAGGTTCCTAGGAGGCCCACTGCCGACACGCAGATGAGCGCCGCGAGAGATCTCCACTTCCTCCTAACTTTTCGCATTTGCGTCGCTCCTAAGTTTCAGGGAATGGGAATGGTAGATTTGCCCGGCTTGTCCGGAGACGTGATTTTGCTACCCGACTTGTCGGACTTTAACTCCAACTCGGCGCGATCGCTGCTGTCCGGGTGAAACACCAGACGGTTTGCCCCCTTCATCGATTCCAGGCTGATCCATCGCCCTTTGCTATGTCTGGGGCCGCGTTCAAACACGTCGATGCCCCCACCTTTTGTCATATCTCCCCCGCCGATGTGTATGGTCCTATCGCCTCTCTGATTTGAGATGATCAGAGTTCCCAATCCACCCCCATCCGCAGGGAAATTGTTATACCTCAACTCCAGAGTGCCGGAACTGTCCGGCCCCAAAATCGTCAGGCCAACCCCCGAGTCGCTCTGCGTTATCTCGAAGCTCTTTTTTCCGGTAGGATAATACAACTGGATGCCGGGGCGTCCATAACGGGAATAGGTCAGTTCCAGGCTGGGTTTGCCCTCCGGATCGTTGAGGGTGATGGAACGGTGATGTTCATCCTTCTCGGTGCCGCCGGATGAGAGAGCGATTCCCTCTTTACCGTTCGGATCGAACAACCTCAGATTCACTCCGGCTCCGCCGTGCGTCGCTGTCGAGGGTGTGGTTTCTACGGCCAGGGCCGGTGCACCATTTGCAAAGTTGACGTAGAACGGCGCGGTCACTGAATGGTCTTGACGATGATATAGCAACGTCGGGATCAGGAGAGGGGGCACGGTAGCCAGAAAGGCAATGAGTAGTCTCCCGCTAAGGATCTGCCATAGACGCATGCGTCTCTCCAGAACGGTAAATCGCGCTTGTAACTCGGTGATGGAATCTATTGTGTTCGCCATGACTTCCTCGTCTGTATCCCCCAAGGTTTCAGGTATCAATCCGCAGTCTGATCATTTTGACGCTTTGTAACCGTCTGCGGTCTCATCTTATTCGGCAGCCTTAGGACTCTGGAACCTATTTCATGGAGAAAGTGTTGGAGTAGATAACGGAATGTGGGTAGAACACCAAGCTACCTGCCCGTATCACCAGATCATACAGAATGTAAAGTAAGGAATCGAACCATGAAACCTGGACATATCGTGACGGGCATTGGAATTGCATTGGCTTTGGTCGGCGCGGTCGGGGTGCAGCGCTATTTGCGGGCCGAAGGGCGCATGATGATGGGAGCAGGTGGGGGAATGGGAGGCGCGGCGCGCACTCCAATTCTCGTGGAACTGTTTACTTCGGAAGGCTGTTCGAGCTGCCCGAGCGCCGACAGGCTGCTGGCGAAACTGGCCACTTCGCAATCGATCGATGGCGCGGAGGTCATCGCGCTGGAAGAGCATGTGGACTACTGGGATAGTATCGGCTGGAAAGATCCGTTTTCGTCTGCTGACTTTACGAAGCGTCAGTACGACTATGGCAACCATTTCCATCTGGACAGCGTCTACACCCCCCAGGCGGTCGTAGATGGACAGCGGGAGTTCGTTGGAAGCGATGAGGGCACGGCGGTCGCTGGGATTTCTGAGGCGGCGGCGAAGCAGAAGACCAGGGTAGATCTGCAGGTGACCTCACAAGATGCGACCCAACTCCACCTGAATGTCTCAGCCGACAAACTGCCAGGCAAGAATGGATCCACACAAGTCGTATTGGCGGTGGCTGAGGACGACTTGCAGGTCCATGTGAAGAGCGGAGAGAATTCGGGCCGGAATCTGGTGCATCATGGCGTGGTGCGGCGTCTCGTCACGCTCGGCAAGATGCAGGACAAAGCCGCGTTCACCACGCAGATCACGGTGCCGCTGGATAAGCAGTGGCGTCGGGAGAATTTGCGGCTCGTCGCCTTTGTTCAGTCCGAAGCTAGCCGGCGTATCCTCGGTGTCGGCACGGTTCACCTGACGGCACTCCCGAAGGGCTAACGCGATTCGATCCGCCACAGGGACACGTCACTCCGTCTTAGAGCGCGTTCGTTCCTGTATGCCTGTGGTCCTGCTCGCCGTGGCGGGGCGTGGAAAGGGTGGAATGGAAGCGGGGATGTTCTTGAAGAGCGGCCAGGTGCCGCTCTGAGGCTCGAAGCCGGTTACGGCATTCCCCTTCCAGTGACACGTGTAGTCCCTATCGCCTCGATGGAATTGCTGATCGAAGCGGATCAGGGGATAGGTCACTGTCAGCTCTTCCCCTTTGCGTGCGTCGGGGAAGAGGACGTAATCCCCGCTCCAGGTGACATGTGGACTTTTGCGCGCACTACGCCAGGCAGCAACCTGATCGTGCGGCGCGAATCCCGGCACGCGCAGATAGAACGATCCGCTCTGTTTGGGAACGATGGTCAGACGGCCCTGTCCCGGCAGAAAACTGACGACTCTGGCCTCCGCGCAGTCGTGGTTGAAGGCCATATTCACAAACACGCCTTTGTCGGTTTTTCGGACAATGTCTTTCCATGCCAGATAGAGGGCGGTCATTCCCGTGGGCGGACAGCAGCCTTCGAGGCTCAGTGGCCCCTCGGGAGCGTCGGGCAGCGCCCACCGGTCGGAAGGCGTCGTGCGGCACAGAAATCCCCCTTCCAGACGCCGCATCAGTGCCAACTGTTTGTCGCGATCTGCGTACTTTTGCCCCTGCCATATTTGCTGGAAAGTGGCGTCGGAGACAAAGAACTGCTCTTGAGGCAGGTAGTTGCGGACGGTGCGCTCCACGAGATCATAGCGCGTCGAGCGTCCCGCTCTGCCCAGGTAGATGCAGGCGTGCATTAGATCGGCCACTGCGCAGGTCTCCGAGGCGTTATAGCCGCGCACCGCTTCGAACCACCCGTAGTCGGTCATCGACGGAGTCCAGCGTTCGATCTCTTTCTCCACCCAGTCGAGATATTTTGTCTCTCCTGTGACCGCTCCGAGATGCGCGATCCCCAGGAGGGAGTGCCAGTAGGAGTGGGTATGATTGGTATCGTGGCCGACGGCGTAGCCCTGCAAACGCCCCTCGACCAGCCCTTTCGCAACCGCCAGCATCTCCTTATCTCCTGTCAGCTCGTAGCAGCGGACAAAAGGCTCCACGGCACAGAAGTCCAGCGTGGGGCGATAGGCGAATCGAATCGCCTGGCCATCCAGGGTGATCTGCTCGGGCGGGGCAAGGCGCAGCAGTCCCTGAGCGTTGGCTTCCACCGCGTATTTTCGGATCGCCTTTAACGCCTTCTCGGCGCGGGACAGAGCGTCCCGATTGCCGGTGGTGGCGAACTCCTCGATCAGTGCGCGCGACATCCAGGCAGTCGCCCACAGCACATCCGTATCGCCGTGCTTCGGCGGGTTAAAGAGGCCGCACGGCTGCTGGTAGCTCAGAATACGGTCTCGTACCCCGCGCTGAGTCTTCGCTCCGAAATCGATGCCACTCATCTTGCGCATCAGTACGAAGGCCAGCGCATTGCGAACCTCACTGTCCCCGATCGCGATCTTATCGCCGCCTATGGCATAGGGCGGCATTTTGAGAGGCCAGTTGCCATAACTGGAGGCGAAACCCGCTTCCCCCGATACCGAGCCGGTCAGGTAGTTCAAAGACCACTTTGCCATCAATTCCAGATCCAGGGTGTCTCGGGGAGTCCGGGTCCTGGAGAGAAGTTTCACGCCGACAGGTGCGGAATCGGGCAGGACGGCCCTGTTTGTAACCGGACATAGGAACCCGTAGATGATTTCGTGATCGGCGCTATCCGCGCCCCCGACCATCCCTGCGGTGCCGAGGAGTGTTCCCACGATGACTGCATAGAATCGCGCCCTGATGATCTTCATGCCTGCCGTTCGTCCTTTTCCCTGCATGAGGCTGCTCCTCGCACTTTTGAGTCGGCAATGAAGCGGTGATAGCGATTAGGACGCTTGTGCATCGGAAATGTCACAATCACCTTGCAACCGTGCGGAGCCGCATGATTGCAAGGTGACAGGGATACTCGCTGCATCGTATGGGGGAGAGCCTTTTGTGGATCGGCAGGCTGGTCAGACATTCCAGGGGTAGGTGTCCGGTGGTTCGCCGTCCGGGTGCGAGGGAATGTGCAGGGGACGCAGCGCCTGTGAGGCGTCGATATACAGGAACGCATCGTAGCGTCGGGGGAGGACTGACGGAACGTAGTTGCCATAGCGCTCCTGTGCCGGGTTGTGGACAACGCCGATCGCGCGGTGTCCACGCGAAGCCAGTGCCCCTCGGCTGTCCCGTAGATCCGAGAGCAACAGGAGCTGGTTCTGCGGTTTCGCCTGATGCAGCGCCGCTTCCCAGGTTCCCTCCTGTGCCGGGGGAACCGTCTGGCGCTCCATCGGAGCGCCCCAGGCGGAGCCGGCGATCACGTAGCCCGCATAGGAGCCGAAGCCGACCAGGTAGACATCCCCGTCCCCGTGCTGTTCTCGGACCAGTTGGCCGACATTCACCATGCCGTCACCGGCCATATCCGTGAAGCGTGCATCCCCGATGTGCGTGTTGTGCTCCCATACGATCGCCTTTGCGTCGGGGCCGTGAAGCTGCATGAGACGCTCCAACGTCTCGACCATGTGGCGATCCCGTACATTCCAGGAGTCCGGGCCGCCACGCACCATCGTGCGATAGTAGCGTTCGGCGTTCTGAACGACGAGAGCATTCTGCTCGGCATTGAAGGGCGCTTCGTGGCCGTCGCCGGCGTGATGGGGGAGGTCCCGGCGCATCTCCTGAAGGATGGCGATCGCCTCTTCTTCGCAGGAGGTGGGCACGAACATCGTGGCCCACGCGTAGTTCTGTCCCTCCTCGTTGTAAGGCTCGAAGCAGCCGTAGCTCTCCTTTGCCTTTCGGGCCGCTTCCGGATCGACGCGCTCCAGGTAGGCGATGACCGCTTCCATCGACTCCCAGAGGCTATAGACATCCAGCCCGTAGAAGCCGATTTTCCGGCGGGCCTCCAGCGGAGTGTTGTGTTGACGCAGCCAGTCTGCGAGGGCGACGACCTCCTCGTTGGCCCACATCCAGGTGGGCCAGCGTGCAAATGCGTGCAGAACTTCACGGGCGTTCCCACCTGAATCCGAGTAGCCTTTGACGTAGCGGTTGACTCGATAGCAGTCCGGCCAATCGCCTTCGACCGCGATAAAGGAGAATCCCTTCTCCTGGATCAACCGCTGACTGAGGCGATACCGCCACATATAGTAGTCCGATGTTCCATGTGACGCCTCGCCCAGCAGCACATACCGGGCGTCTCCGATCTGTTCCAGGAGGGGATCCAGATCCTCGGCACGTTGCAACGGCCTGGAGACCTGTCGGCAGATCGCTGCCAGGTCCGCCGTGTTCCCTGCCGTAGCGCTAATCCAGCGATCCAGTAGAGTTGGCATATCGGTCCCTCCCTGCAGGGTGTCACGCCGGGCGATCAGGCGAAGGCCAATTCCCTGGCGCTCGTTCCGGCCATCTCATGGCACACCTGCGCGCAGTGCGAACAGGTTTCCGCGCAGCGGCGCATCTCGTCGCCTTCAAAGCGGGCGCAGTCCTCCGCGCAGAGTTGACAGATCTCCGCGCAGGCGTTGCAGGTGATCTGGTGCAGTTCCGAGCCGCGAAGCATAAAGTCGGCGCAGGTCTGGCAGATCTGAATGCAGTCGAGCATGAGACGGGCATGTTGCTGCTCGACATGCGCGCCGCCCATCTTGAGGCAGTGCTGCGTAAACGTCTCCAGACAGACACGATGGCAGTTGACGCAGGTATCGATACACTCTTGCATGGATGGATTCATGATAAGCATCTCCTCAATGTTGTGCTGACGTCGAGAGGCTCCGTCGAGAATATGTAGACGCCGCGCCCTCTTCTATGCCAAATGTGATAGCGAAAGCGCCGCCGGAACGCGACGGAACCTGATACCGGCATGACGGATAACCTACGGGGGAGGTTCCTGCGGAATGCCCTGTCCCCACTTTGGGGCGCAAAAACCTAACCGAAGTAGGAAGGCAGCAGTACAATCGAACGCGTCCAAGCCAACGAAGGCGGTTTCAAAGAAAGTGCCGATGACGCAACATGCGGCAGATGCCGAGGAAATGGTGGGTATCGCGACCATCCATGTCACCGAGGGTTCTGCCGAGAAGGTCCGCAAGTCCATTAAGGCAGCGAAAATACCGGTCATAATTCTTGAAAAATGAAAATATAGCGAGCAGACATAAAATAAGAGTTGCAAAATTCCCTGATTGCTAGTATAATGGATGCAGTGCTTCCTTCCACGACGAAAAGCCCTCCAGTCTAGCCGCTTTCCATCCGTTTCCTGTCGGTCTATTCTCCCGATTAGTTCTCCTGTTCCCCGGTTGGGACAGCCGGCGTCTTCGAGATTCCAAAATGTGGCGTCTTGCAGATGCGACCGTACCACTCCCAGTGGCATCGCGCCTCATGTGTTCGCCCTGTAACAGACATATTACGCCTGTCATAGGTTTGAGACATGGCCTCCTTCCCCGGTAGTAATGTGGGATCGACCCTCTCACGCATAGCGCCTTCTTGCACACTGATAGCTCACAGTGATCACTATTCGAATGGAGCCTCTATGTATCCTGCGTCCCTCTATCGTGGCGTTCGGCTGGCTGTATTTGCCTGTCTGTTCGCCTTCTCGGCCTCGTCTGTCTTCGCTCAGGCGGTCGCTCTCTCCGGTCATCTGCCTCCCATCGTCGCCTCTGCGCAGCGTCTCGATCGCGTCGCTGCGGAAGAGCAGGTGTCACTTGCGCTCGTTTTGCCCCTGCGCAATCAGGCCCAACTCTCCGATCTGCTGCATCGCCTCTACACTCCCGGAGATGCGATGTACGGCAAGTATCTCACTCCCGATCAGTTTGCCCAGCAGTTCTCTCCTACGCAAGCCGAATACGATCTCATTCTCGCCTTCGCCCAGGCCAGGGGACTGATCGTCACCCGAACCCATTCGAACCGCACGATCGTGAATGTGGCCGGAGATGCGCAGACGGTCGAGAGTGCGTTCGGCGTGCGACTGGATCAGTATCAGGCCACGAGCGGACGCAAATTCCGCGCTCCGAACGCCGATCCGCAGATTCCTGGTCCGTTGGCAGGACATCTCGCCGCCGTCGTTGGTCTGGACACCGCAGGCGTCTGGACAACGCACAATCGCGAAAAGCCTGGCGCTGCCGTTCCTGCGGGCGGCGCTGCACCGCAGTCCCTCGTACTCCCGCGACAGATCGGTTCCGGGCCGGGCGGCGGTCTGACTCCCTCCGACATCAAGGCTGCCTACAGCCTCAACGGGATCGGTTCCAACGGCGCCGGACAGACCCTGGGGCTGTTCGAACTGACGGGCTACACCGCTGGCGACATCACCGCCTACGAAACCTACTATAACCTGCCCAATGTTCCCATTCAAAATGTCCTGGTAGACGGCTTCTCCGGCGCCCCCGGAAGCGGTGCGGACGAGGTCACCCTCGACATCGAGTTGCAGATCGCGCTCGCTCCCTCGGCCGCCAAGATCTACGTCTATGAAGGGCCAAACAGCGGTTCCGGGATTATCGATACGTACAACCGGATCGCGACCGACAACCTCGCCAAGTCCGTCAGCACCTCCTGGGGACTGTCGGAGAACTCGATGAGTTCCAGCATCCGCAACAGCGAAAACCAGATTTTCCAGCAGATGGCGACGCAGGGTCAGAGCATCTTCGCAGCCTCTGGGGACAGTGGCGCTTACGACAACGGGGTCTCCATCACCGTAGACGATCCCGCTTCCCAGCCCTATATGACCGGCGTCGGTGGCACTTCGCTCGCCGCAGCAAGCGTCGGGGGATCTTGGAAATCGGAGACGACCTGGAATCGCGGCTCTATCTCCGCGGGCGCAGGCGGCGGCGGCATCAGCACGGTCTGGGCCAAGCCTGCTTATCAGTCCACGTTCGGCCAGTCCGCGACCTTCCGCAATGTGCCCGATGTCTCGCTGGATGCCGATCCGAATAC
>Ga0207705_10001138_pt1 | contig 21672 bp, 19 predicted proteins | sample KBSC13metaG_FD_184314 | JGI IMG/M metagenome (GOLD analysis project Ga0207705, IMG submission 184314) | Corn rhizosphere microbial communities from Kellogg Biological Station, Michigan, USA - KBS C1-3 metaG (SPAdes) (version 2) | ecosystem: Host-associated > Plants > Roots > Rhizosphere > Soil ... | reverse complement strand
CGGCGTCGGCTGGCGGCCCTCGTAGGTGATCTGCGGACGGAGCGTCACCTTGCTCACCCACATCTCGCCGTCGTCGCGCTTCTCCATCACGCCCTCGGCTTCGTCGCGGTAGCGGGTGACCACGAAGCCGGCGTCGCGGGCGATGTGCAGGAAGCTCAGCATGTGGCAGGTGTTGATCGCACCGACCAGCATCTCCTCGGGATCGACGGCGCCCGCCACCGACCACTTGTTCCCGACCACATGGGGCGAGGCCGTGCCCGGCGCCTGAAACCCTGAGCCGAAGGTCACCGAGTGGCCACGGCTGTAGCGGCCGGCCGCGAAGTCGCCGCCCTCTTCCAGGCTCCAGTCGGATGTGGCGCGGTAGGTCGCCATCGGGGACTCCTCCGTCAGAATGCGTCGGCCGGGAGCGCCATCAGCGTCTCGGCGCCGGTCTTCAGCTTGGTCAGGCGACCGCCCGTCTCCGGCAGCACGCGGGCGATGTAGTAGCGGCCGACCGCCAGCTTCTCGGCGTAGATCGGGTCGCTGTCGCCGCCGGCGATCTTGGCGAGCGAGGCCTTGGCCATCAGGCACCACATGTAGGCAAGCGCAGTCAGGCCGAAAAGGTGCAGGTAGTCGGTGGACGCGGCCCCGGCGTTGTCGGGGTTGGCGAGGCCGTTCTGCATCAGCCACATGGTGGCTTCCTGCAGCTCCGCCTTGGCCGTGGCGAGGCCCGCGGTGAACGCCTTCATGTCGTCCTGGCCCTCGTTGGCCTCCACGAAGGCGTCGAGCTCGGCGAAGAAGCTCATCACGCCCCGTCCGCCGTCGGCGGCCAGCTTGCGGCCCACCAGGTCCAGCGCCTGGATGCCGTTGGTCCCTTCGTAGATCAGGGCGATGCGGCAGTCGCGCAGGTACTGGCTTACCGGGAAATGCTCCGTGAAGCCGGCCCCGCCGTGCACCTGCATGGCGTCGGAGCAGACCTGGAACCCGCGGTTGGTCAGGAAGCCCTTCAGCACCGGGGTCATCAGCGCCATGTAGTCGTGGCCCTTCTGGCGCACCGCCTCGTCCGGGCTGGCCTCGGCCAGGTCGCCGTGCAGGGCGGTCCAGAACAGGAAGGCGCGGCCGCCCTCGACGATCGCCCTGGCGTCCATCAGCATGCGCCGGATGTCCGGATGGACGATGATCGGGTCGGCGGGGCCGTCGGGGTTCTTCGGCCCGGTGAGCGAGCGGCCCTGCAGCCGCTCCTTGGCGAATTCGGCGGCGGCCTGATAGGCGGCCTCGGCCTGGGCGACGCCCTGCATGCCGACGCCGAGCCTGGCCTCGTTCATCATCACGAACATGATCGACAGGCCGCGGTTCTCCTCGCCGATCAGCCAGCCGGTCGCCCCCTCGTGGCTGATCACGCAGGTGGCGTTGCCGTGGATGCCCATCTTCTCTTCCAGGCCCAGGCATTTCACCGCGTTGCGCTCGCCCGGCTTGCCGTCCTTGTCGGGGATTAACTTCGGCACGATGAATAGGCTGATGCCGCGCGTACCGGCCGGCGCGCCCTCGATCCGGGCCAGCACCAGGTGCACGATGTTCTCGGTCAGGTCCTGCTCGCCGCCGGAAATCCAAATCTTCTGGCCAGAGATCCGGTAGGTCCCGTCGCCCTGCGGGACCGCCTTGGTGCGCAACAGGCCGAGATCCGTGCCGCAGTGCGGCTCGGTCAGGTTCATCGTCCCGCCCCACTCGAACGAGGCGAGCTTGGGCAGGTAGAGGTCCTTCTGTTCCTGGCTGCCGCCGACCTTGATCGCCGAATAGGCGCCGTGGGTCAGGCCGGGGTACATGGAAAACGCCATGTTCGCCGCTGAGCTCATCTCGGAGAAGGCCAGGTTGACCACATGCGGCAGGCCCTGGCCGCCGTAGGCGGGGTCCGCGCCCAGCGCCGGCCAGCCGCCCTCCACGAGCTGGGCGTAGGCCGCCTTGAAGCCCTTCGGCGTGGTGACCGTGAAGTCCGCCTGCCAGTGGCAGCCTTCCTTGTCGCCGACGCTGTTGAGCGGCGCCAGCACCTCGCCGGTGAAGCGGCCCGCCTCCTCGAGGATCTGGTCGACGGTGTCCATGGAGGCGTCGGCGAAAGCCGGCAGGTTGGCGTATCGCTCGAGCTCGAGGACGTCGCGCAACAGGAAGGCGTAGTCGCGCACGGGCGGCTGGTAGGGCATGGCGGTACTCCGGTCGCGACCTTAGACGGTGCGTTCGACCGCCAGGCTACTTTGCTTCGCTATGTTCCACGCCATCGAGCCTGCGGCGCAACATCTGATCGTAGTCGGCGGCGCGCGGCAGCAGGTCCGGGCGGGTCTGGGCCAGGCGCTTTTCCATCGCCTGGCAGCCGGCTTTCAACTGCTCGATGGCGCCGTCGATGTCGATCTTCTGCTGCTCCAGGACGACGATGCGTTCCTGGAACTTGCGTAGCGACTTGGCCGCCTGCTGGGCGCCGCTGTCGTCGGCCTCGTAAAGGTCGAGGATCTCGCCGATCTCGGCGAGCGCCAGACCCACCCGCTTGCCTTGCAGGATAAGCTGCAGGCGGGCGCGGTCCTTGTAGGAATAGACCCGGTTGAGGCCGTCGCGGGCGGGGGCCAAGAGGCCCTTGTCCTCATAGAAGCGCAGGGCGCGCGGCGTGCATTTGAATTCCAGGCACAGCTGCCGGATCGTGAAGGTGCGGTGCGGGCGGCGTAGGTCCGTGGGCATGGGGAAGCTCCTCCCTGGACGCGATGTATGCCTAACAGCCTAGGGCGACCTTTCCGTTTACGTCAAGGTGATCCTCGATCACTTTACGTAAGCTTGGCTCTCCTCTCCCTCCCGTTGCGCGGGGGAGAGGAGACTCAGGCGGCGACCAGGTCGCCCGCCAGCGCCTTCTCGATCAGGGCGACGGTGCGCTCGACGCCGAAGATCGCCACGAAGGAGCCGAAGCGCGGGCCCTGGCTCTGGCCCAGCAGCACCTCGTAGAGCGCTGAGAACCAGGCGCGGAGCGGCTCGAAGCCTGCGGCCTTGCCGACCTCGAAGACCTCGTTCTGGATCGCCTCGGCGTCGGCGCCCGACGGCAGGGCCTTCAGCTTGCCGACCAAGGTCTCCATCGCGCCGCGCTCGCGCGCGTCCGGCGCCCGGAAGGCCTTCGCGGGCTTCACGAAGTCCTCGTAGTAGTTGATCGCATAGCCCGCGAGCTGGTCGAGCACCGGCTCGCTCTGCGGCGTCGCGCCGGGGATATAGTGTTCCAGGAAGCCCCACAGGATGTCCTTGGTCGAGGCGTCGGCCGCCGAGACCAGGTTCAGCAGCAGCGAGAAGCTGACCGGCGAGCCGCGCTCCGGCGGCGCGCCGCGGTGGACGTGCCAGGCGGGATTGTCGATCGCCGGCGCGTTGGTCCCATCGCCGCGGGCGCGGTTGTAGGCGTCGAGCTGCTGGAGATATTCGTCGGTCGCCTTGGGAATGACGTCGAAATAGAGCCGCTTGGCCGACTTCGGCGACTGGTACATGTAGTAGGCCAGGCTCTCCGGCGTGCCGTAGCGCAGCCACTCCTCCATGGTCAGGCCGTTGCCCTTGGACTTGGAGATCTTCTGATTGTTCTCGTCCATGAAGAGCTCGAAGTGGAAGGCTTCCGGCGGCTCGCCGCCCAGCGCCTTCACGATCCGGTTGGACACGCGGACACTGTCCACCAGGTCTTTGCCGCTCATCTCATAGTCGACGGAAAGCGCCGTCCAGCGGGCCGCCCAGTCGGGGCGCCATTGCAGCTTCACGTGGCCGCCGGTCACCGGGACCTCGGTCAGCGTGCCGTCCTCGTCGGGGAAGACGATCGTGCCCTTCTCGACGTTGCGCTCCAGGGTCGGGGCCTGCAGCACCCGGCCCGACTTCGGGCTGATCGGCAGGAAGGGCGAGTAGGTGGCGCGCCGCTCGTCGCCCAGGGTCGGCAGCATGATCGCCTGCACCGCCTCGAACCGCTGAAGGATACGCAGCAGCACCTCGTCCAGCCGGCCGGACTTGTAGGTCTCGGTGGACGACATGAAGGTGTAGTCGAAGCCGAAGCCGTCGAGGAAGGCGCGCAGCCGGGCGTTGTTGTGCGCCCCGAAGCTCTCGTGCTCGCCGAACGGGTCGCGGACGGAGGTCACCGGCTTGTCGCGGTCCTCCTCCAGCATCTCGCGGTTGGGCACGTTGTCCGGAATCTTCCGGAAGCCGTCCATGTCGTCCGAATAGACGATGAGCTGGCTTGGGATGGCGTCCTCGGTGAGCGCGCAGAAGGCGGTCCGCACCATGGTCGGCCGCGCCGCCTCGCCGAAGGTGCCCATGTGCGGCAGGCCGGACGCGCCATATCCGCACTGGAAGATCACCGGCTTGGCGAGGGCCGGCAGGGTCCGGACCGCCTCGTCGAACTTGCCCTGAGCGAACAGGGCCGCGGCCAGGTCGCGCTCGGCGTCGGTGAGGCGCAGGCGCAGGATTCGCTCCAGCAGCAGCCGCGCCTGCTCGAAGGGCCAGCTCTTGGCGTCGCGCGCCTGGCCCGAAAGGCCATGCAGATCGGGTTGGGAAGACATGGCGTTGCGGGTAGCCCCGCGAATGCGCCCGCTCAAGCGGAGTTTTGGTGCGCAAGCCTCCTCTCCCTCTCGCTGCGCCGGGGAGAGGCGTGCGAACCGTCACGAAGCTGCGCTATGTTGGCGGGATGATCCGACGCCTCGTTCCGCTTCTCGCCGTCCTCGCGCTCGCCGCCTGCGCCAAGCCCGCGCCCGATGCGGCCAAGACGCTCACCTTCTCGATCGTCTCCACCGAGGCGACTCAGACGCAGATGCAGGAATGGGGGCCGTTCCTGAAGGACATGGAGAAGGCCACCGGCCTGACCGTGAAGCCCTTCTTCGGCTCCAACTATTCCGCCCTCGTCGAGGCCATGCGGTTCAAGCAGTCGGACCTCGGCTGGTTCACCAACCAGTCGGGGCTGGAGGCGGTGCGCCGGGCCGGCGGCGAGGTCTTCGCGCGCACCACCCATCCCACCGGCCCCGACGGCTACCAGGGGGTAATCATCGTCAAGAAGGGGTCAGGCATCACGCTCGATCGCCTGCTGAAATGCGACCGCACGCTCGATTTCGGCATGGGCGACGCCAAGTCCACCTCGGGCACGCTCGCGCCCAACACCTACCTCTTCGGCCCGCGCGGCATCGATCCGGTGAAGTGCTTCAAGACCGTCCGCTCGGCCAGCGCCGAGGCGAACCTCTTTTCGGTGGGGACCGGCACGATCCCGGCGGCTACCGACAACACACGATCCATGGACCGCCTGGCCGTGATCGACACGCCCCAGGCCAGGAAGGTGATGGACAGCCTCCAGGTGATCTGGACCTCACCGACCATCCCGGAGGACCCGATGATCTGGCGCGCCGACCTCGACCCGGCGATCAAGGCCAAGGTGGCAAAGTTCATCTTCGCCTATGGCGTCGGCGACACCGACGAGGCGAAGCGCCAACGCGCCATCCTGGAGCGCATCCAGACCGGTCCCTTCAAGCACGCCGACAACAGCCACCTCCTTCCGGTGCGCGAGATGGAGGCGACCGGCGAGCTGGTGCAGGCCAAGGCCAAGGGCGACCGCGCGGCCATGGCGGCGGCCCAAGCCAAGCTCGACGCGGTGAAGAAGGAAATGGCGGCTGTGACCAAGTGAGCCTTCTCCCGCAAGGGCGAAGGACTCAATTATCGCCGCTGAGCAGGAAATGCCCCCGCAGCGCCGCGAAGGGCTGGCTGCGGTCATCCTGCCAGGCCTCGACATGCACATTCGCGATGCGGCGGCCGACCTTGCGCAGGTCGGCGCGGGCATAGGAGGTCAGCGCCCGCCCGGGGCGCAGGTACTCGATGGTGATGTCGATGGTCTTGTGGACACGCGGCGAGGGCTGGGCGACGGAGAGTTGCGCCAGGGCGGTCATCTCCAGGAAAGCCCCGATCACCCCGCCGTGCAGCGCCGGCAGGAAGGTGTTGCCCACCAGGTGCTTGGAGAACGGCAGGATGGCGGTCATCTCCTCGCCCGCCAGTTCGGCGCGCATGCCCAGGAACCGCACATAGGGCACCCGCTGCAGGAAGGTCTCGAGCTCGGCGGCGGCCAGGCTCATGTGCGCGGCCGGTTCAGGACGAAGGCGGCCTGGGCGGTGGCCACCAGGTCGGTGCGGTCCACGTCCCACGCCTCGGCGCGGACGAAGCCGATGGTGCGGGTCAGCTTGTAGCAGTGGGCCTCGGCGATCACGCCGGTGCGCGGCGCGGCCGGGCGCATGTAGTCGATCCTCAGGTCGAGCGTGGCGGTGGAGAACGGCTGGGTCCCGGCGGCGGCCGACATCGCCAGGCCGCAGGTGTGGTCCAGCAGGCTGGTGACCACGCCGCCGGCGATGACCTGGGTGTCCGGATCGCCCACCAGGTCCTCGCGCCAGGGAACCTCGATGGAGCCGCGGGCGACGTCGACGGAGACCAGGCGAAAGCCGAGCGAGGCGGCTTGGGGAACTGTGGCGGCCATGTGCTCGGCCATCTGGCGGATGGCTTCGGGGACTTCGCTCATGCGAGCGGGGTAGGGCGGAAAGCGCCCCGGGGTCAATCGCCACCGGCGCGGCATGAGCGCCGGTGAGGCGTGGGCGCGGAACCGGCCCTAGCGAACGAAGGTGGAGACGTAGGCGATGACGACGGCCATCAGCGGCGTCGCGGCCATGGCGAAGTTGGCGAAACCCAGGAAGGGGGAAGCGGCGTTGGTCATGGTGTTCCTCGTTGGCGTTCGTTGGCGACGCCGGCTGGCGTCGCGACGAGGATCGATATATGCAACGGAGGCCGCGAATACTTGTTAAGTCTTGGTCATGACGCAGATTTAACATGATGACGACTTGGTAAGGTTGCGCCTCCACGTATCGGGCCTAGATGCGAGACCATGATCCGACCGCAGGACCTGCTCTGCCCGAAACCTGAGGGCCTCTACTGCGCTCCCGGCGACTTCTACATCGACCCGGTGCGCCCGGTGGCGCGCGCGGTGATCACCCACGGCCACGCCGACCACGCCCGGGCCGGCCACGGCGCCGTGCTGGCGACGCCGGAGACCCTGGACATCATGGCCGAGCGCTACGGGGCGGACTTCGCCGCCTCGCGCCAGGCGGCCGCCTATGGCGAGGTCGTGCCGCGCGACGACGTGGACGTGATTCTCGTCCCGGCCGGCCACGTGCTGGGCTCGGCCCAGGCGGTGGTGCGCTGGAAAGGCCTGACCATGGTGGTCTCCGGCGACTTCAAGCGCCGCCGCGATCCGACTTGCCCGCCGTTCGAACCCGTGCCCTGCGACGTCTTCATCACCGAGGCGACCTTCGGCCTGCCGGTGTTCCGCCACCCGGACGACCGCGAGGAGATCGCCCGCCTGCTGCGCTCGGTCGCCCAGTTCCCGCAGCGCAGCCACCTGGTCGGCGCCTACGCGCTCGGCAAGGCCCAGCGGATCATCCGCCTGCTGCGCGAGGCCGGCTGGGACCGGCCGATCTACGTCCACGGCGCCTTGGAGCGGCTGAACACTCTCTACGAACGCCATGGCGTCGACCTTGGCCCGCTGGAACCCGCCACGACGGGCAGGAAGCAAGATTTCGAGGGCCAGATCATCCTCGCCCCGCCTTCGGCCACCCAGGACCGCTGGAGCCGCCGCTTTCCCGATCCGGTGACCGCCTTCGCCTCCGGCTGGATGCAGGTCCGCGCCCGCGCCCGCCAACGCGGCGTCGAGCTGCCGCTGGTGATCTCAGACCACGCCGACTGGGACGAGCTCACCGCCACCGTCGACGAACTTCGCCCCGGCGAGCTTTGGATCACCCACGGCCGCGAGGAGGCGCTGGCGAGATGGGCGGAGATGCACGGCGTGCCCGCCAGGGCGCTGGCCCTGGTCGGCTACGAGGAAGAGGACGACGACTAGGTGCGCGCCTTCGCCGAACTCCTCGACCGGCTGTCGCTCACCGGGTCGCGCAACGCCAAGCTGACCCTGGTGCGCGACTACCTGCGCGAGACGCCGGACCCCGACCGCGGCTGGGCGCTGGCGGCGCTGACCGGCGACCTCGCCTTTGACGCCGCCAAGCCCGCCTTTATCCGCAAGGCCGTGGAGGCGCGCATGGACCCCCAGCTGTTCTGGTGGTCCTACGACTACGTGGGCGATCTGGCCGAGACCGTCGCGCTGGTCTGGCCGGCGCGGCCGGGCGCCAACCGCGAGCCGGAGCTGTCCGAGGTCGTCGATGCGCTGCGCGGCGCCACCCGCGCCGAGGTGCAGCGGCTGATCGAGGGCTGGCTCGACGCCCTGCAACCCACCGGCCGCTGGGCGCTCTTGAAGCTGATGACCGGCGCCCTGCGCGTCGGCCTCACCGCCCGCCTCGCCAAGCGCGCGGCGGCCGAGATGGGCCCAGAGCCCGTGCCGGTGGCCGAAGTCGAGGAGATCTGGCACGCGCTGCATCCGCCCTACGAGGACCTCTTCGCCTGGCTGGAGGGCCGTTCGCAGCGCCCGTCGTCGGAGAACCCCGGCCGCTTCCGGCCCGCCATGCTGGCCCAGGCGATCGACGAGGCGGCGGACTTCGCCAAGCTCGACCCCGCCGACTACGCCGCCGAGTGGAAGTGGGACGGCATCCGCGTCCAGGCGGTGAACGAGGGCGGGGTGCGTCGGCTCTACACCCGCACCGGCGACGACATCTCCCGCACCTTTCCCGACATCGTGGACGCGCTCAGCGCCGAGGGCGTGATCGACGGCGAGTTGCTGGTCATGCGCGAGGGCAAGGTCGCGAGCTTTGCCGACCTGCAGCAGCGGCTGAACCGCAAGGCGGTGGACGCAAGGCTCCTGGCGGCCTTCCCCGCCGCCATCCGCGCCTATGACATCCTGGCGGAAGGGCCGGACGACACCCGACCGCTGAGCTTCGCCAAGCGCCGCCAGCGCCTGGAGGCCTTCGTGGCCAGGGAGAAGAGCCCGCGCATCGACCTGTCGCCCATCCAGCCCTTCGAAAGCTGGGCCGAGCTTGCGGCCCTGCGCGCCGCCCCGCCGCCTGGCGATCCGCAGATCGCCGAAGGGCTGATGCTCAAGAGGTGGGATTCCATCTACGAGGCGGGCCGCCCGAAGGGGCCGTGGTTCAAGTGGAAACGCGACCCGTTCCTGATCGACGCGGTCCTGATGTACGCCCAGCGCGGGCACGGCAAGCGCTCGAGCTTCTATTCCGACTACACCTTCGGGGTGTGGACGCTGGACGACGGCGGCGCGCGCATGCTGACGCCGGTCGGCAAGGCCTACTTCGGCTTCACCGACGAGGAACTGAAGCAGATCGACAAGTTCGTGCGCGACCACACCGTCGAGCGCTTCGGGCCGGTGCGCTCCGTGCGCGCCGAACCGCATATGGGCCTGGTCTTCGAGGTCGCCTTCGAGGGGCTGCAGCGTTCCACCCGTCACAAGTCCGGCGTGGCCATGCGCTTCCCGCGCATCAGCCGCATCCGCTGGGACAAGCCTCCGGGCGAGGCCGACGAACTCGCCACCCTGGAGCGGATGCTGGCGCAGATGGAAGGCGTTTAGCCGCCGCTGGCCCCGAACCCCGCGGCCCCAAAGCGAACCCGGCGCCCCAAATATGCGGAAGCCCCGGCCGAGGTGTGACGTCTCGAGCCGGGGCTGTCTCTCCGGCCAGCCACTGGAAAGCTGGCCGTCGAGGTAATCGCAGGTTACGCGCCATGCGGGCCCGGGGCGGCCTTGCATGACGCAGCAACCCTAGCATCGAGGGGGGATGGAGACAAATCGCACGCGTGCGGACACGGCGCGGCCCTTGACGCTCTCCTTCGTCAGGGCCGCGCTCGGCCGGATGCAACACGCCATTTGGGCTCTGGAAACGCGCCGCATCGCCGATGACCGGTTGAGCTCGTGTAAGCCCTTGGGTCACGGCAATGACGTTGCAGGCCGGCCCATTCCCTAGGTCGGCGCGAAAAAAACTTCAGTAGGCCGCGTAGAGGGTGACCCCGAGGGTCGTGGGCCGTTGCGGCGTGATCTGGCGCGCCTGGCTCGGGTTGAACTGGTTGCCGAAGGCGAAGGTGTCGCTGAAGGCGTTGGTCGGGTTGGTCAGGAACACCTGGGCGCCTTTCGAGCCGTGCCGCAGTTCGACCAGCAGCTTGGTCCGCACATAGCCGCCCATCTCCGGGAAGCCGGTCGAGAAGACCACGTGCGAGCGGCCGACGTAGGCGGTCTCGCCCGCCAGCCGCACCTGCCAGCCGTTGGCCAGCGGCCGCTCGTAGCTGACGAACGCCCCGCCGGAGAAGGGCGGCGCATTGGGCAGGCCCTGAATCAGCACCGAGAGGAAATTGAGGTTCGGGTTTGAGGTCTTCGTCTGGGTGTAGCGGCCGTTCACCTCGAACGAGAAGCCGTTGTCGGCGCGGTAGCCGATCTCGGTCTCGAGCCCCCGCACGTCCGCATCGCCCGCGTTGGTCGTGTAGGGGATGCCGGATTCCCGGTACTGGTCGGTCTGGATGTCGGTCCAGCGGTCATAATAGACCGCCGAATTGATCGACAGGCGCTTGTCGAAGCCCTGCAGTTTCAGGCCGACCTCATAGTTGCGCAGCCGGTCCGGCGCATAGATCGCCTGGACCTCGGGCAACGGTTGCGGACCGCCGGAATTGAAGCCGCCCGCGCGGTAGCCCTCCGAATAGACGGCGTAGACCAGGTTTCCGCCGGGCAGTTCGTGCTGCAGGGAAATCTTCGGGGCGAAGCTGCTGAAGCGGGCGGAGCGGTCGAGCTCGCGCGGCTGGAAGCTCTCGATCTCCGACTCCACGTGCGAGCGCGTGTGCGTGGAGATGGTGAAGACCCGGCCGCCCACCGCCAGGGTCCAGCCGTACGGGAAGGCGTAGGACGCCTCGCCATAGGCCGCGACCTCGTCGATCTGGTCATGGCGATTGTCGCTATAGGCCGTCTCGTCCGGGCCGGCGGCGGGGTGGGCGATGAAGGCGGTGGGCGAGTGCTCGCGCGTGCTGGCGCCGTAGAGCCCGACGAGCCACTGGAAGGGGCCTGTCCCGCGCGAGGTGAGATAGAGGTCCTCCACCAGCATGGTGGTGCTGGTGCGCTCGAAATAGGCCGAGGTGACCGCATCGCGGGTGAACTCGTCCTGCGAGGGGGTGGCGTCGTAGAGGCTGCCGTAGGCGTGCTCAACGACGCCAGTCGACGAGGTGAGCTCGCCCCAGCTCCACGACCGCCGGACCTGGGCCGTCCACAGCGAGATGTCGTTGGTGTGCGGCTCGCGGATGCGGTTGTCCCGCGTCAGGCCCAGGCCCTCGGTCGTATATTGGGTGTCGTCCGAGCGCAGGTGCTGGTCGGTGGCGGTCAGCAGGATCGTCCAGTCGTCGGCCGGCTCGATCAGCAGCGAAATCCGCCCGCCCTTGCGTTCGGTCCGGTTGGCGTCGCGTTTGCCTAGCCGCACGTCGTCCAGATAGCCGCCGTCGATCTGGTCATAGGCGGTGATCCGCAGGCCGAGCCGGTCCTCGCGGATCGGCAGGTTGACGTAACCCTCGACCGCGCCGCTCGGCGCGCCGCGGTCGGTCAGCGCGGCCGTCAGGCTCGCCTCGGCCGACATCTCGTGCAGGTTGGGCTTGTTGGAGATGATCCGGTAGATGCCGCTGAGGAAGCCGGCGCCGTAGAGCGCGCCCTGCGGCCCGCGCGCGATCTCCACCCGCTGCACGTCGGCGAGCCGCAGGTCCGGGTCGGGCGCATTGTAGTTGAGCGGGATGTCGTCGAGGTAGGTGGCCACGGTCGAGCGGGCGCGCCCGGTGTAGGCGCCGTCCGACAGGCCCCTCAGCAGCAGCTTGTCGCGCGCTGGGCCGAGGTTGGTGGACAGCATGCTGAGCCGCGCCGCGCCCTCGGCGGCGTCGCTCGCCCCGCTGGGGTAGAGCTCGGAGCCGCTGACCGCGGTGATCGCCACGGCGAGCTGGCGCGGGTTGCGCACCCGCTTGGTCGCCGTCACGAGCAGTTCGGACACCGCGGGCGGGACCACCACGGGCTTGGCCTCCGCCCGGGGCGCCGCCGAGACCTGGATGGTGTTCGGCGCGATCTCCTTCCAGGTGCAGGGCGCGCCGGCCAGCACCCGGTTCAGCGCCTGCTCCACGGTCAGTGAGGCCGCGACGCCGCTGCGCGAATAGCCGGCGCAAGCCGAGGCGCCGACCAGGGTGATGTTGGCCTGCTGGGCGAGGTCGAGCAGCGCCTCGGCATAGGGCTTGGGCTCGATGCGGAAGCGCACGAGCACGGGCGCAGCCTGCGCCGATCCCGCGCAGCCCACCACCATCGCGGCAAGCGCAGCCACGGCCGCGAGTTCCCGACGCCCCAGAATTGTCTTCCCGCCTTATTTGCGAAGCAGCAAAAGCCCCTGGGCGGAAGGTACCGTTCTAATGGGCAGCATCAAGGACAGTCGCATCATCACCGACTTGGGATCGTCCAGGACGATCACGCCGGTGATGGGAATGTGGCCGAGTTCCGGATCGCCGATCTCGATCTGCTCGGGGAATTGCCGGTTGAGGTCCGCCACGACCTCGCTCAGCGGCTCGTCGCGATAGACGAGGCGCCCCGCGCGCCAGCTGAAGGCCTCGGCGGGATCGACGACCCGCGCCTGCTCCACGCCGGCGGCGCTGACGTCCAGCCGCTGGCCCGGCGTCAGGGCATAGACGCGGTCGGCCGACGCGGACGGCCGCACCTCGACCTTGCCGCGCGCGACTGTGACGGAAAGCGCCCCTCTGCGGTTGCGCACGTCGAACTGGGTGCCGACCACGCGCACCATCCGGCCGCCGGCCGCGACGGTGAAGGGGCGCGACCTGTCGGCCACCACGTCGAAGATCGCTTCGCCCTCGTCGAGCGCCACGCGCCGCTCGGAGCGTTCGAACATCACCCGAAGGCGTGTCTCGGCGTTGAGGTCGACCACCGAGCCATCCGCCAGGGTGAACCGCTGGCGCTGGCCGCGGCCGGTGACCAGCGCCTGGACCGCCGGCCCGCTGGTCAGGGTCGGCAGGACGATGGCCGCCAGCCCGGCGGCGATGCCGACGCCGCCCGCGCCCACCAGCCAGCGCCGCGACGGTCCGCGCGCCGAAGCCCGGCGCCGCGCGAGGGAGGCCAGTTCGGTCTGCACGCCGACCGCGGCGGACTCGAACTCATGCCAGACCGAGAGCGCCGCCTGATAGGCCGGCCGGTTCTGCGGCGCGGCGTCCAGCCATTCGTCGAACGCCAGCCCGTCGCCTTCGGTCACGTCGTCGCGCGAAAGCCGCGCCAGCCAGGCGGCGGCTTCGTCTATCGCGCGATCCGAAAGCGTCGGAATACTGGTCATCGGTTTAACGGCCCGGTCTGCGCCGACTGCGCCAGACAACCCTTGAGACGGCGCCGCAGCCCCGCGTCCCTAGGTCCGCGCGGAAATTCCCGCCCGCTCATGGCGCCAGCCTGCGCGTCAGGGCCTTCATGGCCGCCTGGATGTGCTGCTCGACCATCTTGCGGGAGACCCCCATCGCGTCGGCGGTCTGCGCCTGCGTCAGGCCTTCCAGCTTGTTCAGCCGGAACGCGCGGCCCATCTGCGGCGGCAGGGCCGCGACCGCCTCGGCGAGCTGGCGCGTGCGCTCGCGGCTAACCATCGCCTGATCGGCCGCCGGTTCGTCCACGACGTCCTCGCCGCCCAGCGTCGGGCGGGTGTCGTCCCGCCACTGGTTTTCCCGGCGCAACGCCCGCTGCTGCGACCGCGCCTGGTCGACCATCAGGTTGGCGGCCATCCGGTAGAGCAGCGGCCCGGGCGCGCGAACCTCGGCGCCCGGATCCAGCGCGGCGACCTTCACATAGAGGTCCTGGACCAGATCCTCGGCCAGGCTCATCGACCGCGTCCTGGCCGCCAGGAACAGGACCAGGTTCTGCCGCTTGTCGAGGAAGGCCCGGACCAAGGGGCTGTCGTCGCCGGCGCGGTTGGACGACTCGGAGGACGCCACGGACGGTTCTCATTTCCCAATGGCGACGCACGATCGCGAAGCCTGCGGTATGGCTCAGCGCGCGCCGTTAGCCAACTGCGGAAGCCGCCGGCGGCAGCAGCGCCTCTGCGGCCAGGAACTGCGCCAGATCCCCACCGGGGAACAGCACCCCGCGGATGCCGGCCCGCAGCGCCGCCTCCAGGTCCGAAGGCTTGTCGCCCACCAGCACGGAAGCTCCCTTGTCGATCGGCCATTCGCTGAGCGCGCGCAGGATCATGCCCGGGTTCGGCTTGCGGTCCGGCGGGTCGGGATGGCGATAGGTGTCGAGCGGCGCGTCCGGGTGCTGCGGCGCGTGGTAGAAGGCGTCGATGTGGCCGCCGGCCTGCGCCAGGTCCTGCGCCATGCGCTCGTGCAGGGCATGCATGTCGGCCTCGCTGTAGTAGCCGCGGCCGACCCCGGACTGGTTGGTCACTACGATCACCAGCCAGCCCGCCCGATTGTAGGCCGCCACCACCGCCTTGGCCCCTGCGATCCAGCGGAAGTCCTCCCAGCGGTGGACATAGCCCTGGTCCTCGTTCAGCACCCCGTCACGATCGAGGAACAGCGCGGGGCGACGGGGGCTGGCTGGCGGGGTCTCAGGCACCCGGCGATTATAGCTGCGCACGGGGCGCCGAGGCGATTTCAAAAAGCCCGGATAGCCGTTTAAGGTCCGCCGGCCAGCTTCGGAGGCATCCATTTGCCCGCGTCCCCGCCCGCCGTCCTGACCCTCGACGACCTGCGGGTGGACTTCGATACCTACGACGCGACTGTCCAGGCGGTGCGCGGCGTCTCGCTGTCGATCCCCCGCGGCGAGACCCTGGGCGTGGTCGGCGAGAGCGGCTCGGGCAAGAGCCAGACCTTCATGGCGGTGATGGGCCTGCTGGCCCGCAACGGCCGCGCCTCAGGTTCGGCGAAGTTCCTGGGGACGGAACTCCTGGGCCTCAAGCCGCGCGAGCTGAACCGCATCCGCGGCTCGAAGATGACCATGATCTTCCAGGACCCGCTGACGGCGCTCACCCCCCACGTGCGCGTCGGCGAGCAGATCGCCGAGCCGCTTCGCCTGCACCTGGGCCTCTCCGACCGCGACGCCACTGCGCAGGCGAAACTCTGGCTCGAGAAGGTCCGCATCCCCGACGCGGCCCAGCGCCTGCGGCAGTATCCGCACGAGCTTTCCGGCGGCATGCGCCAGCGGGTGATGATCGCCGCGGCCATGGCCGGCGGGCCGGAGCTGCTCATCGCCGACGAGCCGACCACCGCGCTCGACGTCACCGTGCAGGCCGAGATCCTCGACCTGATGGCCGAGCTGCAGCGCGAGACGGGCGCGGCCATGGTGCTGATCACCCACGACATGGGCGTCATCGCGCGCCTCGCCGACCGGGTCTGCGTGATGAAGGACGGCGCCTACGTCGAAGAGGGTCCGGCCGCCCAGATCTTCGCTGAACCCAGGACCGGCTACACGCGAGCTCTGCTGGACGCGATTCCCCGGCTCGACCGCGACGGCCGCGGCGGCCGTCCGGTCCTGGCGCCGGTCGAGCCCGACGCGCCGGTGGTGGTCGAGGGCCACGGCGTGAAGGTCTGGTTCCCGATCCGCCAGGGCTGGTTCGGCGCGCCGAAGATGCTGCGCGCCGTCGACGGCGTGGATTTCCAGGTGCGCCAGGGCGAAACCCTGGGCGTGGTCGGCGAGAGCGGCTCGGGCAAGTCCACCCTGGCGCGTGCGGTGCTGAACCTGATCCCGGCCAGCGAGGGCGCGGTCACCCTGATGGGCCGCGACATCACCCACGCTGCGCGCGAGGCCATGCGCAAGGCGCGCAAGGATCTCCAGATCGTCTTCCAGGACCCGCTGGCCAGCCTCGACCCGCGCGTCACCATCGGCGACTCCATCGCCGAGCCGCTGCAGGTCTTCCGCCGCGACCTGAGCCGCGCCCAGCGCGACGCCGAGGTGGCCGCGATGATGGCCCGCGTCGAACTCGACCCTTCGCTGATCAACCGTTACCCGCACGAGCTGTCGGGCGGCCAGAACCAGCGCGTCGGCATCGCGCGCGCCATGATCCTGAAGCCCCGCCTGGTCATCTGTGACGAGGCGGTCTCAGCCCTCGACGTCTCGATCCGCGCCCAGATCATCGACCTCTTGATCGCGCTGCAGAAGGAGATGGGCCTGGCGATGATCTTCATCAGCCACGACCTGGCGGTGGTGCGCGAGATCAGCCACCGGGTCCTGGTGCTCTATCTCGGCCGCGTCGTGGAGACCGCCGACCGCGAGCGGATCTACAAGGCGCCGCAGCACCCCTATACCAAAGCCCTGCTGTCGGCGGCGCCGATCCCCGACCCGGCCATTGAGCGCACCCGCAAGCGCGTGAAGCTCATCGGCGAGCCGCCCAGCCCGACCGATCCGCGCGCCGCCCTGCGGTTCCTGCCCTCGCGCCTGCCGGTCGACCCGAGCGCTCCGGTCCTGCCGCCGGCGCTGACGGAGGTCGCGCCCGGCCACCTGGTCGCCGAGTTCGATCCGCCCGCCGAAGCAGCCTAGAAGCCGAGCCATGGCGAAAATCACGCCCGTCCTGATGTCCGGCGGCGCCGGCACGCGGCTCTGGCCGCTGTCGCGCCGCGCCCGGCCCAAGCAGTTCCATGCCCTCGGCGGCGAGCGCACGCTGATCCAGGACACCGCCCTGCGCTTCACGGGCGAGGCGTTCGGCCCGCCCATGGTGATCTGCAACGCCGCCCATGCCGAGCTGGTGCGCGAGCAGCTGGCGGCGGTGGGCGTCACGCCGCGCGCCCTGATCCTCGAGCCGCAGGGCCGCAACACCGCCGCCGCGGCCGTGGTCGCCGCCGGGGCCGCGGAGGCCGACGAGCTTGTCCTGCTGCTCAGCGCCGATGCGCGGGTGGGCGACCCCGCCGCCCTGCGCGGGGCGATCGCGCTCGGCGCGCCTGCCGCGGAGGCCGGCGCCTTGGTGATCTTCGGCATCACGCCCACCGCGCCGGAAACCGGCTACGGCTACATCCGCGCGGAGGCGGGCGAGGGCGCTGTCCGCAAGGTCGCCGAATTCGTGGAGAAGCCGGACCTGCCGACCGCCCGGCGCTACCTGACCGACCCGGCCTACAGCTGGAACGCCGGCATCTTCCTGTTCCGGCCCGACGCCTTCCTGGCCGAGGCGCGGCGCGTCGCGGGCGAACTCACCGCCGCCGTCGAGCTTGCCCTGGCGCAGGCGCCGCGCACCTCCGGCGTGATCCACCTGGGCGAAGCCTTCCGCCAGGTCCCGTCCGCGCCGGTCGACGTCGCGGTTTTCGAACGGACCGACAAGGCCGTGGTCGTCTCCGCCGACATCGGCTGGAGCGACGTGGGAACCTACGGTGCGCTCTGGGCCGAGGCGGCGAAGGACGCGTCCGGCAACGTCGTCCAGGGCCCGGTGATCGCCGCCGACGCAACCGACTGCCTGGCGCTCTCGGACGGACCGGCCGTGGTGCTGGCTGGCGTCGAGGGCCTGGCGGTGATCGTCGAGAACGGGGTCGTCCTGGTCACCCGCAAGGACGACCCGGCGGCGGTGCGGACAGCGGTGGAGGCGGTCCGCCAGGCCGGCCGCGAGGACCTGCTTTAGCTGCTGCATTGCAGCAGGGCCGGGCCGCCGTTAGGTTGCCCGCCTTTTCCAGACCCCCTTTCAGGACTCCGGGCGGCACAATGACCCTTGCATTCGACGACATCCTTGCGGCCCGAGACCGGCTGCAGGGTCACATCGAGCGCACGCCCTGCCGCCGCTCGCGCACCCTGTCGGAGATCACCGGGGCCAATGTCTGGGTGAAGTTCGAGAACCTGCAGTTCACCGCCGCCTACAAGGAGCGCGGCGCGCTGAACAAGCTGCTGCAGCTCACCGACGCCGAGAAAAAGCGCGGCGTGATCGCCGCCTCGGCCGGCAACCATAGCCAGGGCCTCGCCTACCACGCTGCGCGCCTGGGCATCCCGGTGACCATCGTCATGCCGCGCGGCACGCCCTTCGTGAAGGTCCAGCAGACCCGCGCCCACGGCGCCGAGGTGGTGATCGACGGCGACGGCTATGACGAGGCCTCGGCCCACGCCATGACCTTGCGCGACGACCGCGACCTGGTCTTCGTCCACCCGTTCAACGACCTCGACGTCATGGCCGGCCAGGGTACGGTGGCGCTGGAGATGCTGGAGGACGCGCCGGACCTGGAGGTTCTGCCGGTGCCGATCGGCGGCGGCGGGCTGATCGCCGGCATGGCGACCGCCGCCAAGCATGTGAAGCCGCAGATCAAGGTGGTGGGCCTGGAGCCCGCCATGTACCCGTCCTTCACCGCCCGGATGCGCGGCGTGAACGTGGGCGCGAGCTCCGGCGGCGCGACCATCGCCGAGGGCATCGCCGTCAAGCAGGTGGGCGACGTGAGCTACGGCGTGGCCCGGCCGCTGGTCGACGAGGTGCTGCTGATCGAGGAGCCGTTCTTCGAGCGCGCGGTGGCCCTCTACTGCAATGTCGAAAAGACCGTGACGGAGGGCGCCGGCGCCGCGTCCCTGGGCGCGCTGCTGGCCTTCCCCGAGCGGTTCCGCGGCAAGACCTGCGGCCTGGTCATCACCGGCGGCAACATCGACACCCGCCTCCTGGCCTCCGTGCTGACCCGAGAGCTGGTCCGCGAGCAACGGATCGTCAGTCTGCGGATCATCGGCGACGACCGGCCGGGCCTGCTGGGCGCCGTCTCGGCGATCATCGGCCGGATGGGGGCCAACATCATCGAGGTGGCGCACAATCGCCTGGCGCTCGACGTGCCGGCCAAGGGGGCGGAGTTCGACCTGCTGATCGAAACCCGCGACGCCCAGCACACCCAGGAAATCATGGATGCCCTCCGCGAGGCCGGCTATCCCCCGCGCGCCGTCTGAAAGAAAGCGACCCGATGTTCCGTATCCTGATGATCGCCGTGGCCGCGCTGTCGCTGGCCGCCTGCCAACCCAAGCCGACGGTGGCCGCCGACCAGAGCGCCGCCTCCAAGGCGTTCCTGGCCAACAACGCCAAGCAGCCTGGCGTCGTCACCCTGCCCGACGGCCTGCAGTACAAGATTCTGCAGTCCGGCCCGGCGACCGGCGCCAAGCCGCACCTCAACGACGAGGTGAAGGTCAACTACGAGGGCAAGCTGGTCGACGGCACGGTCTTCGATAGCTCCTACGACCGCGGCCAGCCCGCCGCCATGCCGCTCAAGGGCCTGGTCAAGGCCTGGCAGGAGGCCCTGCAGAAGATGCGCCCGGGCGACGTCTGGATGCTCTATGTGCCGCCCGAGCTCGGCTACGGCGCCGAAGGCCAGGGCCCGATCCCGGGCGGCGCCGTACTGATCTTCAAGATCGAGCTCATCGACTTCCTGCCCGGCCCCGGCAGCGTGGCGCAAGGCTGAGCCTCCCCTCCCTCTCGCGTCCCGTGAGGAGAGGAAATCAGGACGCCGCCACTTTCCTTTGAGGCGCCGCGCCTGCGGGTCTATGGCTGGCGCCCATGAGCGACCTCGGACGCGCCCGCGAGATCCTTGAGACCCTGGTGGGCTTCGACACCACCTCGCGCCATTCGAACCTGGCCCTGATCGAGTGGGTGGAGGCCTATCTCGACGGCCACGGCGTGCCGCATCGCCGCGTGCCCAACGCCGACGGGAGCAAGTCCAACCTGCTGGCGACGGTCGGGCCCGCCGTCGAAGGCGGCGCCGTGCTCTCCGGCCATACCGACGTGGTGCCCGTCGATGGGCAGCCCTGGACCTCCGACCCGTTCGCCATCGTCGAGCGCGATGGCCGCCTCTATGGCCGCGGGACCTGCGACATGAAGGGGTTCCTGGCGCTGGCCCTGGCCGCCGTCCCCGATCTCATCGCAGCCACGCCGCGCCGCCCGGTGCATCTGGCGTTTTCCTATGACGAGGAGATCGGCTGCCTCGGCGCGCCCGCCATGATCGAGGTGATCCGCCGCGAACTGCCCGCGCCCGCCTTCGTGGTGGTGGGCGAACCCACCGACATGGTGGCGGTGAACGGCCACAAGGGCATCGCCTATTTCGATGTGACGGTTACCGGTCACGAGGCGCATTCCAGCCTGACCCACCTTGGCGTCTCGGCGGTCATGGAGGCGGTCAAGCTGATGGCCTCGTTGCGCGACCTTGCCGAGCGTCTGGAGCGCGACGCCGATCCGGCCTCGCCCTTCACGCCCAAGGGCGCGACGCTGACCATCGGGGTCGTGCATGGCGGCACGGCCGGCAACATCCTGGCCCGCGAGTGCAAGTTCCTGTTCGACCTCCGCTGCCCACCGGGGCTCGACCCCGACGCGGTGCTGGCGCCGTTCTTCGCCCAGGCCCACGCGCTCGACGCCGAACTCAAGGCCCGGGCTCCGGGGGCAGGCGTGAAGATCAGGAGCCATCCGCACGTGCCGGGTTTCGCCCCGGAGGCGGCAGGCCCGGCCGAGGCGTTCGCGCGGCGGCTGGCGGGCGACAACGGGCCGCCGCGCGCGGTCTCCTATGCGGCGGAGGCGGGCCAGTTCCAGCGCGCCGGCTTCTCCACGGTCCTCTGCGGCCCCGGCTCCATCGAGCAGGCGCATCAGCCGGACGAGTTCGTGGAGATCTCCCAGATGGAGCGGGGCAGGGCCTTCATGCGCCGCCTGGCGGAGTGGGCTGCTTCCGCTGGATGAAGGCGCGGCGCAGCAGCAGGTCCAGGGGGTTCCAGCTCATCGCCCGCGCGATCGTCCAGGCGCTGGCCGTCCGCAGCGCCTGAGCTTCGCGCCGCGCCTCCAGCGCGACGCCCACGTTGCGGATCCCGGAGATCAGCCCGCGCACCGGCGTCGCCACCTCGCCGCGGGTGGCGTGCCTGGCGAACAGCACCACGGTCGCAAGGACGTGCAGCGGCAGGGTCGGCCAGAACAGCGCCGCCGGCGTGTTCTTCACGAACACCCAGAGCCGGTTGCGCGTGCCGTGGAACACTGCGAAGTCGCTGCGCCGGCCGCCGCTCGAGGCCGAGCCCACGTGCCGCACCACGGCGTCGGGAACCAGCAGCGTCGGCTCCCCAACCAACCGCAGCCGGTAGCCCAGGTCCACGTCCTCGCAGTAGCAGAACAGCCGCTCATCGAAGCCGCCCAGCCTCAGGAAGAGCTCGCGTTCGATCAGCATGGCGCCGCCGCAGGCCGAGAATACCCAGCCCGGCGCGATCGCGCCCGGGTCGGGATGGGTGTAGCCGCCGCGGAATGGATAGCCGGCCAGCGACATCACGTCGCCCAGCCCGTCGAGGCGGCCGGAATCGTCGGCCATCAGCTGGCGCGAGGCGAAGGCGCGGACGCCCGGGTTGGCCTTCGCCGCGGCCGTCAGGCGCTCCAGCCACTCGGGCTCGGCGAAGGCGTCGGGGTTCAGCAGCGCCAGCCAGCGCCCGCGCGCCTGCCGCGCCGCCTGGTTCACCGCTGCGGCGAAGCCCAGGTTCTCCGGGTTTTCGATCAGGCGGATCGACGGGTCCGCCGCGTGCGCCGCCTGGGCGGTGCGGTCGCTGGAGGCGTTGTCGACGAGAATGACCTCGTAGCCGGCGAAGGTCTGCGCCCGCACCGCGGCGAGGCATTCCGCCAGCGTCGGGCCGCTCTCGTAGACCACGATGACGAGGCTGACCTCCGGGGCCGTCCGCGCCGAAGAAGGGTTGTGTTTCGCCCCGCCGCGCGCCATCGGGAAGATTGCTCCAGTCACTTCGAGTCGACACGACGATGATCACGCCGATGGCTCTGGCCGAGG
>Ga0207705_10001136_pt1 | contig 21680 bp, 11 predicted proteins | sample KBSC13metaG_FD_184314 | JGI IMG/M metagenome (GOLD analysis project Ga0207705, IMG submission 184314) | Corn rhizosphere microbial communities from Kellogg Biological Station, Michigan, USA - KBS C1-3 metaG (SPAdes) (version 2) | ecosystem: Host-associated > Plants > Roots > Rhizosphere > Soil ... | reverse complement strand
CCAAGGCGAAGATCGAAGGCAACACCGTCATCATCACCGGCTCTGAAAGCCTGACGGCCGCGCCGGTGATGGCAACCGATCTGCGGGCCTCGGCCGGGCTCGTGCTGGCCGCGCTGGTGGCCGAAGGCACCACGGAGATTCGCCGCATCTATCACATCTATCGCGGATACGAAGAGATCGAGAGCAAGCTGAGACAATTGGGTGCGTCGATCCGCAGTCTCGCGGATGACGAACGAAACACGCTCGCCGGCAACGACGCAGTGCCTGCAGCTGGCGGCCCTGCCGTACCCGCACCCTTGTCTTCCGCAAGCTGAGCATCAGGCCACCGTTTCGAGTGGGCAGGCCTCGTCACGATTCCGAAGATCGAGGAAAGACCTCGGTGCAAATCGTATTGGCCGTGGACGTTGGCAGAACGGGTTGCCGTGCCGCATTGTGGACCGGCGACGCGCCGGGGCCCGAATCCATCGCGACCGGTGACGGCAGTCTTGGCCTGGGTGCCGCGAACGGACCCGATGTTGCCGAGACGACCATCCTTGCGGTGGTCGAGCCGCTGCTGAAGGCGCATGGTGTGGACTGCATCGACGCCGTCGGCGTGGGAACACCCGGCGCCATCGGCGCGCAGGCGTTCGCGCGCCGGCTGGCGGAGCAACTTGCCCGCTCGCTGCCGGCCCGAATGGTTGCGGTAACGAGTGATGCGATTACCTCGCATGCTGGCGCACTCGGCGGCAAACCCGGAGTGGTATTGGCGGCGGGAACCGGTGCGGTGGCCGTGGCCATCGATGCGGGTGGACAATTTCGCCGCGTGGACGGTTGGGGACCCTGGATCGGTGACGAGGGCAGTGGCGCATGGCTTGGCCGCCGCGGTTTGCAGGCGGCGGCGCGCGCCGGCGACGGCCGAGGCCCGCCCACGACTCTGACGGAAGCGGCGATCAGGCAGTTCGGCTCCATCGGCGAACTCGCGGCGAGGCTCGGTTCCGATCCCAATCCCGCGCGCAGCATGGCGGCGTTTGCGCCGGCCGTGGCCGAGGCCGCGCGCGACGGCGATCCGGTCGCGGCGCAACTGATCGAAGCGGCCGCGTCTGCACTGGCCCGGTCGATGATTGCCGCCGCCGGCGCGCTGGACACCACGAATGCGGTGAGGGGCGTCGTCATCGGCGGCCTCGTGAACCTGGGACCTGTTCTGCTGGACCCGTTGCGTGCGATCCTCGAGCAAAGCGACGTCAACCTGGAGTTGCAATCAGCGGAAGGGACTTCCATCGACGGGGCGCGCCACCTCGCCCTGGTCGACGACAGCATCCATGAACCGTGGGTGGTGAGAGCGAGAGCATAAAGAGCCGTGAACCCGTCCCTGCACACGCCGGCACAGCAAGATGCCGCACTCGATGTCCTGGCTACCGAATCCGTCCGATCGGATCTGGATGATCTCGATCGTCGCCCGACCAATGAACTGGTACGCACGCTGGTTGACGGCCAGAGGGCCGCGCAAACGGCCGTCGCGGCGGCCATCCCGGCGATCGCTGCCGCTGCGGACGCCATTGCCGCGCGCATGATGCAGGGTGGCCGCCTGTTCTATGTCGGCGCCGGCACCTCGGGGCGGCTGGCGATTCTCGATGCCTCGGAATGTCCGCCGACGTTCAACACTTCTCCGGAGTTGGTGGTCGCGTTGATTGCCGGTGGCCCGGCGGCGGTGCAGGAAGCCGTCGAAGGCGCGGAAGACAACATCGATGCGGCCGGCGCCGAATTGCGGGCGAGGAATCTCACGCCGGATGACGCCGTGGTCGGCATCACCGCTTCGGGGCGCACGCCCTACGTGGTCGGTGCGCTACGTTACGCGCGCGAGGCGGGGAGCCATACCGTCGCGATCGTCAACAATGCGCAGAGCGTGCTGGCCGGCATCGCCGACACCGTCATCGAATTGTTGACGGGGCCGGAAGTCGTCGCCGGCTCAACCCGGCTTTGCGCAGGCACCGCGCAGAAAATCGCGTTGAGCACCTTGTCGACCGCGGTGATGGTGCGGCTTGGCAAAACCTATGGCCCCTACATGGTCGACGTGCGCGCGACCAATGCGAAACTTCGCCGGCGCGCGTTGCGGATGGTCCAGCAGATTACGGGCGCCGACGATACCGCCGGTGCTGCGGCGCTCGAAGCGACCCGGGGAAGGGTCAAGCCCGCGGTCGTGATGCTGCTCGCGGATTGCGATGCGGGGGAAGCCGAACGCAGACTCGCGGCGACGGGCGGCCGGGTACGCGAGGCGCTGGCGAACGGGTGAAAGCGTCGGAAGCAACCCGGGCTGGTCGCGCTCTTTGCGGGCAGTAAACCGGAATCCAGTCTTCGACGTTGAACGCCAGGCACGGCGAATCCGGAATGACGACCTGAGTTTTTTCGAGACAGCCGTCAATCACCGTCCCTGTCATCGCCATGCTCCGCGTCCGTTTCACTCGATCGATCGCCCTTCAGCGCCATCACCACCAATCGTTCCACCGCATCGACCATCCGCAATTTCGTTGCCGCGGCCGGTTCGCGCGCCTGCAGGAAATCGGTGGTCGTTTGCCTCGCCCACGCCTGCGGCGCTGGCTGTTTCTGGTCGATGTAATCAAGCGCCTGCAGGCCGAGCCTCGACAACGTCACCAGCGACTGCGCCAGCGGCTTGACCGGATGCAATGCCGGTGAAGGTTGGATCAAGGTTTCCAACGCCGGATCGTTTGCAATCCATTGCTCGAGTTGTGCGCGAATCTGCTGCTCCGTATCGGGATCGGGATGTTGCACGAACCGATCGACCCATTCATTGAACTGGATCGCCGCCCACGGGTTGGCGGTCGCTGCGTCGGTGATTGATGCGAGCGGCGAATAGATCGTGTAATCGCCGCTGGCCATCCGCTGGTATCCCCGCACCGGCGAGATCACGTCGACCAGCACCCGCAACGATTCGACTTCGCGTTGCCCCGTCAACTGGCGTAGCAGTACGCCCTGATTGCGGATCTGCGTCAGGCACAGTCCTTCCAACTGCAGGTTCACGGCGCGCAGGCGCTTGTACATCCACGCAACATCGCGCACGTCCTGCGGTGACCACAACCGCTCCGCGATGGCTGCGGCACTCGGCCAGATGCGCGAGTCGATCGTTTCGGGCCGCACCAGTTCGCTCCACATTTCGGCTTCACCACCGAGGATGTTGCGTCGGGTCGAACGCCCGAGATGCGTGCCCGGTGGAATGGGATCGTTGAGGTAGCCGTCCGAGGCAGGGTAGAGCAGGTCGAGGTAGTAGCCGTTCGACAGGATGGTCCGATGGCCTTCGCGTACGGCTTGGTAAAGCGACTCCTTGCCGCGCCAGCTCTGGATGATCGCGCCCTTCTCCAGGCCCGGCTGCAGGATTTCGTCCCACCCGATGATCTGCTTGCCGTCGGCGGTGATCATCGCCGCGAGCTTCTGGATGAACTGTGTCTGCAACGCCGCGTTGGACGTGATCGCAGGCTGCATGTAGGCCTGGATCGCCGGATTGTTGCTCCACTGCGCTCCCGAGTTTTCGTCACCACCGATGTGGATGTAAGGGGCGGGGAAGAGGTTCGCCATCTCCTTGAAGAAGCGGCCGAGGAAACGGTACGTCTCCGGATTGCTCGGGTCGAACGCAGGATTCTTGCCACCGAACCGCGTGTACAAGTGGTACGGTCCCGGTGCGCTGGCCAGTTCCGGGTGGCTCACCAGCCAGCTCACGGCGTGCGCGGGCAAATCGAACTCGGGCACCACGATAATGCCGCGGTCATCGGCGTACTGGATGATGTGTTTGATCTGCGTCTGGGTGTAGTACTGCCCATTCGAACCCAGTCCGGTCAACTCCGGAAAAACGTTGCTCTGGATGCGCAAGCCCTGGTTGTCGCTCAGGTGCAGGTGCAGCACATTCAACTTGACTGCCGCCATGCCGCGGATGTTGCGCTCGATGACATCCACCGGTTGGAAGTGGCGCGCCACGTCGATCATCAGGCCGCGCCACTCGAAGCGGGGCTGGTCACGGATTTCGACGGCGGGAAGGTAGTAGCCGTTCGGATCGGATTGCAGCAATTGAAGGAATGTCTGCAATCCGCGCAATGCGCCGAGGCCATCTTCCGCCGTCAACACGGCATGTCCCGAATCGATGAGCAGTCTGTACGACTCGTCTTCACCGAGCTTGAGCACACCGGGACGGCGCACGTCGATGACGAGTTCCGCCTGCTCGCCGCCAGAACGCGCCTTCACTACATGCTGATCGAATTCGATGCCGGAGCGCCGCTGCAGGCTTTGCAGCAGCCGGGTGGCAGCGTCGTACACCCGCTGTCCCGGATGGCCCGTCACCGCAATATCGAACTGTTGCGTCAGCGCAAGGCGGCCTTCGTGGAGTCGGACATGCGCTGGCCACGGCATCAGGTTCATGCCGGATTGCTGCAGCGACGTGGGCACGCCTTCGGCAGACGCCGGAGCCGAAGCGAGCGACAGCGCAAACGCAAACACCACCAGGATCAGTTTCGCCACTTTGTGGAACCTCGTCATGTCATTTCGGTGAAAGCCGGGCCGATTGCAGAGCCTGTCCCGGGTCCGGTGCGGGGTTGCGAACGCGAACACCGGAGGCGGCGCGTCGCCGGGATGGGGAGCACGGGCCTTTGATGGTTTCATTCGAGTTGCACGCCGGCGTCTTGCAGGCGTTCCCGCAGCCGATCCAGCTTGTCACCGTAACGGGCACTGCGTGCACTGCCGCGATGCAGGGGCTGCCGCACTTGCGAGGCGCTGGGCGTCAATACGGCGCGCTGTGTCTTGTGGAATTCGAGGCAGGCCGGATCGAACGGCAACCCGCAGAAATCCAGCATGCGGTGGATGACGGCTTCGGGATCGGCGATCAGCGCTTCGTACTGCAGATCGAAGACTTGCGTTGGATATCGTTCCAGCCAGAATCGCGTCAAACGGAGGAAGCCGGCACAGTAATCCGCCAGATCGTCGAGGTCGCAGGCAAAACCAGCCACGTCGGTGAAACTGTGTCGATAGCACGCCAGGCAAGTCTCCACGGGATCGCGCCGCACGATGATCACGCGCGCCGCCGGCAGCATCGCCAGCGCGGCGCCCACGTAGTGCCACCCCAGCAGGTTCTTGTCGGTGAAACGCGGTTTGCTCGCGCGCCAACGCGCGGTCCGCGCAAGGTATTCGCGGCCGAGGCGCTGCCAATCTTCGACCGTGGCGTCAGCAACCCACAGCGGAAACATCGTGGCGCGGCGCCGGGATTCTGCGTCAACAAGTTGCAGCATATCGCTGATTTCATTGGCGCCTTCAACGTCCGGGTGGGAGGCGAGGATCTGCTCGACCAAGGTCGAGCCGGAGCGCGGCATGCCCGTGATCAGGATGGCTTCCTTGCCGGCCGTGGCATCCGGCGATGGCGGCACGGCATTCGCGAAGGTGTTCCGGATCGCATCCACGAACCGGCGCTCTTTGGCAGCGTCCCACTTCACCCGCATGCTCGCGCGTTGCGACGCGTTCGCCTCACGGAGGGCATCGAACGCGCGCGCATGATCGTGCTGGTCTTCCAAAGCCTTCGCCAGTGCGAAGCCGAGCAGGTAGTGCGCACGGGCTGGCAAGTCGGTTCGCGCGAAAAGTTGCTGCAGATGCGCGGTATCGGCAGCGTCGAAAATCGTATTCAGTGAAAGCCCGTACCAAGCGTCGGCGTTGTCGGGATCGAGGCGCAGCACCTCGCGGAGTTCCGCGACCGCAGCCTCGGCGCGACCCAGGCCGGCGTACGCCCGCGCCAGCGAGATGCGCGCCTGGATCTGTCGGGGTTCGAGTGCGAGTGCCCGCTGCAAGGCGGCGACGGCTTCCTCGCCGCGTGCTTGCTGCCACAGCGCCTCGCCGAGGTTGAACCATGCCGATTCCGAGTCGGGCGTCAATTCGCAGGCGCGCCGAAAGTGCTCCGTGGCCTGCTGGGCCTCGCCGAGCGAAAGCAGCGAGAGGCCGAGTTCGGTTCGCAGGAAAAAATCTTCGGGCCACGCCGCCAGAACCGTTTGGAAGCAATCGACGGCTTTGGCGTGGTCGCCGCGGCTGCGCGCGACCATGCCCAGCATCCGCAATGCCCTCGGATCACCCGGCGCCAATGCCAGCACGCTGGTCAGTGATCGCTCGGCGACATCGAACTGATGCGCTTCCCATTCGCTGCGTGCCCTCGCCAGCAAGCGTCTGGCCACGGGTGAAAGCGGTGTTCCCGCCGGGCCGGTTTCTGTTCCGGAATTCACGTCGTCGCCTGGTCAACGTCCAAGGCGCGACAGCTTACGTTGGGCGCGCACCGGTTGCCAGCAAACCCGGTGCGCGCCCGCTTCATCGACGGATCACCAGTTGTACGCAACCGAAATCTGTTCGGAACGTGGCGGCATCCGGGCCTCGATCATGTTGTAGCTGGTGCCGGGGCTCGCCGTTGAAACGAAGTAGTTGCCGTAGAAGGTGGGCGTCTGCTTGTTGAACACGTTGAACACCTGGAACTTGAAATCGAGCCTGTGCTCGGCCCAGCCCGGCTTGTAATCCACACTCAAGTTGACGTTGTGAATCCACGGCGTGCGCTTCGTGCCGTACGGCGGGACTCCCGAGCCCGGTGCGATGGGCACGCCGCCGCACCAGTGGTACTGGCTGGATGTGTGCAGGCGAATTTGATCCGGTCCGTAAGCGCCACGACACATCCGCGGCGTGCCCGAAGCGATCCACACATTCGCGCCCACGATCCAGTCCGGGGTGATCGCATACGCACCGTAAAGTTTCAGCGAGTGCTTGCGGTCGGTGCCCAGGACACCGTTGGAATTGTCCATGATCCTGGGGTAGGCCCAGACTGCGGTGAGATAAGCCACCGTTCCGCTGGACTCGTACATGGGTCCGACCGGGCCGGCATCATTGCCGTACAACTTCGAGAACACGTAGTCGATCTTCCCGAACCACTTGCCGTCCCAGACATGGGTGAGCGAAAGGTCCAGCGCGTAATAGTTGCGCTTGGGCCCCATCTCGAAGGTCTGGTCCTCTGCGGTCCAGTTGATCAGGCGCAACGACCCGTCCGGCGCCCCTACGTAAATCTTCTGGTCAACGCCAGGATTGACCATCACCGGGCTCTGGATCCACTGGCTGCAGGTATCCGGCGTCATCCAAGTGTAGCCTTCGCGCACGCCTTCGGCGCACATGGACAACGCATCGTCGGTGCCGCCGATCATTTCACCCAATTTCTCGAACGTGCCGGTGGCCTCGAACACCCAATCCGTGGTGAGGAAGTGGAGCCTCTGCTGCATGCCCAGCACGAAATTGTCGGAGTAGGGCGCCTTGATGTTCTGGGAAGCCACGGTCAGGGCGTTCCGCGGATAGCCGTACTGGTTGCAGCACGATACCCCGGATGCGGGATTTTGCGGCAGCGGCTGGAATCCAAGCGGCGCGCCTGTAGCCGGATCGACGCCGGTATATGTGCCGTATTCCGTGACGTTGACAATGGGCGCGGTCACGGTCGTTCCGACGCCCACCGGGAGCGTCAGGTAATAACGCCCGGCATTGCCGAAGACCTTCATGGTGGAGTCGCCGTGCACATCCCAACTGAAGCCGATGCGCGGCGACCAGTTGGGTTTGGTCAACCTGATGTAGGGATTGGAAGCCGCGTCGTAGTTGACGAACTGGTCGTTACGCAAACCCAGCGTCAACAGGAAGTTCGGCGTGATTTGCCAATTGTCCTGGACGTATTGCGCGCGTTCGACCACGCGCGTGGACGGGTTGTAGGCCTGGAAGAGCTTCATCACGTAGTAGCCGTCGGCGCCTGCCGGGTTCGAATTCACGGGCGCCACGTAAGGGGGAATATTGGGATCCGTGCCGATGAGCGGATTGCCGATGTCCGCGCCTGTCACGAGTCCATAATCCCACCCGTATCCGGGGCCGGTGCCTTCCACGCCGTCGTTGAGGTCTTTCGTGATGTCGTTGTCGATGCCCACCTGGAAGTCGTGGTTGCGCCACTTGTAATCCAGGTCCACGCGATAGTCGGTGAGGTTGACCTTGTGGTTGTCCGGCGTCACCGTCAGGGCATTCTGGGTGTTGCCGATGGGGCCGTTCGGCGTGTACGCCGGATTTTCATTGGAGATGTCGCCAACGAACACCATGTTCGGGTCGTACCCGGGGTATGCCGGTTGGAAACTGCCGTACTGCTCGTGCGATTTGCCGTACATCGCATGCAGGGTCAGGTTGTCGGTGATGTAGGAGGTGTAGTTGAGTACCCCCATCCGGTAGACGTTCTTGGCCGACTGGCCCCTGTTGAAGAAGGTCGTCGCGTTGTGCGTGTCGTAGTCGTAGTTGTAGGCCCAGTCCCATGTTTTCATGGAACTCTGGAGGGCGGTCAACGTCAGGAAATTGCTGTCGTTGATGTTCCAGTTGATCTTTGTGTAGATCTTGGGCTTGTGGGTCTGGTCGAAATACTCGAATCCGCCGCAGTATTTGCAACCTACGCTCGCGTAGGTCGAATCGTCCTGCTCCGCGCTCAAGAAAAAGAACAGCTTGTCCTTGATGATCGGGCCGCTGACATAAGCATCGTAGACCGTGTTCATGCCGTGGTTGTCTTGGTTGTATTGGTACAGGTCCCCAGCATGGTGGCCCGCCCTGGTGACCAGCGGATTGGCGTAATAGGTGTTCTCGGGAGCACTGGCCCAGTCCGCCGGCGACCACTGCGCGCGGACACCGAAGTGCCATTCGTTCGATCCGCTCCTGCCGATCTGGTTGATCACGCCGCCGATGGAGCGACCGTACTTGGCGCCGTAGCCCGAGATGAAGGTCTGCTGCTGCTCGATCGAGTTGTACGGCAGGCCAATGCCGCCCTGGTCGTCGAGCACGGCGCTGGAGAGCATGCCGTCGATGAAGTACGAATTCTCGGCCGTCGAAGCGCCGCCGAACGTCACCGCCGGCGTGCCCAATGGTCCGCCGACCAGCACCGCCGAACCCGGCTGCACGCCCGGCGCCAACATGGCGATGTCTTCAGCCGTGCGCTGCAACGGCAATTGCTGCAGTTGCTTCTGCGTGATCGTGGTGACTTGATTGGTGGTGGTCACGTCGATCGCGGGAATCGCGCTTGCCGAAACGTCGACGGCGTCGAGAGTCTCCGCGTTGGCGACCGTGGACTTGAAGTTAACAGTTACCGCACCCGCGGCAACCGGCGCCACGTCGGTCTGACTCTGCACCACATTGCCATTCTGCAGCAGCGATACGGTGTAGCTGCCGACCGGCAGGGTGACCGAGTATTGGCCAGACGGTCCCACCGTGATCGTGCGGTTGTAACCGGCCCCACCGGTAATCTGGATGCTCTCGTTGGGGGCGACCGGCACGGTGCCCTGAATGGTGCCGTTCACGGCCTGCGCGAATGCGCTGCCGCCGAAGGCAAGGGCGATCGTCCCACCGATCGCGAGGGCCAGCGCCTTGCGCTGGAAAACATTGGGGCAACGTCGCGCACGCAGAGATTTGCTCTTCATGATCCCTCCTGGGTTGAAATGCAGGCACAGTGAGCATGTGCTGCCGCGGCTTTGCTTCCCCCCGTTGCGCACAATGACGCAGCCAAGCGGTCGATTGGCTGCATCACGGCGTGCGCAACGGTCAAAGACCGTTGTCGGACATCACTCGCAGTTCGTTCCCGAGCATACTCACTGGCCAGCGACGACCACCAATGAAAAGACAGTCGTTCGGCATAGCCTTGGGTTATGGTTTCGTTATTCGGGGCGGCTTCCGAAACCTGTCTGGAGATCGCCGATCGCGCGCCATACGCGCAGTGCGTTCGCTGCCGCTGTGCAAGGGCTGCCGCACTTGCGAGGCGCCGGGCATCAGCACGGCGCGCGCGATCTTGTGGGGTTCGAGACACGCGGGTTCGAAGGGCAACCGCAGAAGTCCAGCATGCGGCGAATGACGCGCTCGGGGTTTGCCACCAGCGCTTCGTATTGCGCACTGCCCTCGATTCGCCGAGGCCAGCAAGAACACGCGGCCCACGCGCGCTCGTCGGCTTCCAACTGCCGCGCCTCCCCTCGCTGCGTGCCCTCGTCAGCAAGCGTCTGGCGAGAGCTGAAAGCAACGCCTCGGTTTTCTCCTCCTCCTTCGGGCGGGCGGCCTGAAGAGGGATGGGGCCGGTGGTCACACCGTTTGCCCCATCCTCATTGGCACGTCCGCTCCCTCGGCGGGAAGGGCTGCTACGTCCTCATCAATTGCAGGCGATCGAGAAGTTCGCCGAGCGCGGTGGCATGTGCGCCTCGATCATGTCGCAATGGCTGCCGGGGGTGATGTCGAGGTGGAATAGTTGCCGTAGAACATGGGTGTCTCTGAAGCCGGCAGCGGCTCACTGCATAACCTTGGCCGAGGTCATAAATCGACGTCGAGGTTGACGTAGACCGAGCGGCCCGTCATGCCGTAGATGGCGTTGTAGTACGGAGGTGAAGTGTAGGTGGGGTCTTTCGGCCCGAAACTGTTGAACACGTTGACGACGTCGACACCTACCCTCCAGCCCGGTGCGAGCTCTTTCGATACCGACGCATTCCACTGGATGAACGGCCGCAATGGGTAAATCGTGCCGGTATCCGCCGGAACACGGGTCGCGTAAAAGTTGGGCCGTGAACTGTCGCGGAATCCGTACAGATATACATTCCAGCCGTCCTTGATCCAGCCCAGGGTCCAATTGGTGCGCATCCGGAATGCCACGTCCGATGTCCAGTGCATCGCGTCTTGCCAGGCATCCCCGGGGGCGACCTGCACCTCGTAACCCATGACGCGGGTAAAGCCGATGTCGGCTTTGAAGTCACCGAATCGGCCCCAGCTCCAGGCATAGCGCAGGCTGGCGTCGAATCCATGGGTTTTCACACCGGATTGATTGATCGCCTGGACACTTATGTTCGTGATGTGACCCGCTGCATCGCGCGTTACAAAGTTTTCGTACAGCTTGCACTGGGCCGAGTTGGAGTCGATCGGATCGCCGTTGTCATAGGATCCCAGGAGACAGGCCGTGTTGACGTTCAATATGTCGCCCGTGCTGAGATAGACACTCTTGTTCTTCAGTTCGATGTCCCAGTAGTCGAGGCTGAACGAGAGTTTCTCCGCCAGATCCCACACGAAGCCGGCGCCATTGGATACCGCGGTTTCCGCTTTCAGATGCGTGTTTTCACCGCCGGAGACGTACCACAAACCATCATCGTACGTGCCGGCGTAGCACTGCTGGTTGTCGTCGGGGTTGGACAGATCGAGGCCGGCCTTGCGGCACAGGTATTCGTTGGTGAAGGTGCCGTAGGCCGATACCGGCCCGCCATAGATCCACATCAAGTTGGGCGCGAGAAAACTCGTCTGACGACTGGCGCGGAACAACAGGCTGTCGATCGGCCGCCATTCCAGCCCGGCAGCCCAGGTAAGGTCACCGCCGATCTGCGAGATATCCTTGTACTTGTCGTAGCGCGTGGCAAGATCGGCAGTCAGGGTCGACACGATGGGGACGCGGAACTCCAAGCCCGCCGCATAGCGATTGCGCGAGCCGCCGCCCCACGTGGCGTTGTAGTTGAAGGAGTGATCCGGTCCGTCGTAGTAGTTGCGAGAGCGAACGTCCGGACCGAGGAAGTACTTCGAATGCTCACCTTCCAGCACGACCGACATTTCCACGTCGCCGGCCGGCAGCGTGAACAAACGGCCTCCGAACACGAACTGTCCCGAAGCGGCCTGTGAGGTATTGTGGTTGTTGAGGATATCGGTCAACGCCGCGTAATCATCCGGCGACATCGGGCCGAACATGTGCTGGTATTGCAAAGGCCCGAGGTCATAGATGGGCGAGTTGTTGTCGTCCGGATCGTGACCGACTGCCTGGCCGAAGAAATAGTCATTCACCTTGTTCGTGATGGGGCCGCGCCACCAGCTGTGCATCTTGTCCTGGGAGAAGGTGAGACTGGCATCCCAGTCGAAGCGATCGAACACCCTGCCTCTCACGCCGGCATTGGCATTGATGGCGGTATCCTCATAGGTTCGCGGTGACAAGCCGCCAATCTGCGTGGCATCCAGGACGCGCTGGAATTCGAACTGCCCCAGCGTCGTGTCGTAGGCGTCACCCTGGTTGAACATGTAGAGATTGGAGCGCTGGGTCATCACGTCGCGCGCGCGGGTCACCAGCAACTGGCCATAGGCATCCACCGTGTCGGTGATGTGGTACTTGCCCGAGACAAAGACGGAAGTCTTGTTGTATTGGTTGGCCAGCGTGACCCAGTCGTAATAGTTCAAAGCGCTGCAATTGGAAGGCGTATTGCCATCGGCCTTGTACGGGTAGTATGGCGCATGGCCCACCTGGGCGCAGCTGTATTCGAGCGCGCCGCCGGCGTCCGGGGAGGTGGGCGACGCCAAAGCCAGATTGCCGGCCTGATCCAGCCAATAGTTGTAATGCATGTAGCCGCCCGGCGTGGAGTAAGTCCAGAGCGCCAGGCCTCGGGTGGGCGTATAGGTCGGGTGATTGGGGTCCGGGTTTTGCTGCGGAGCCGTTCTCGGGTTGTAAAAGCCCTGGTCGGCGCGCTGCCAGGCGTAAAGGGGCTTGCGGAACAACTGCTCGAAGCCATAGGTGATGCTGCCGCGATCCCAAACCTTGCCGCCGCTGAACTGAAAATCGAGAGTGTTACCGCCCCCCAGAGTGGCGCCGCCTTCACGCAGGCGCACATGGTTGCCTTCCCAGTTTTCCTTGGTGATGATGTTGACGACACCGGCCACGGCGTCGGAGCCGTAAATGGCCGATGCGCTGCTGCTGAGCACTTCGATGCGAGCAACGGCTGCCATCGGGATGTTGCCGATGCTGATTCCCATGTCTCCCGCCGTGGACGCCGCGGGGTAGTCCGCCATGCGTTTGCCGTTGAGCAGGATCAACTGATAGCCAACGCCAAGGCCGCGCAGGTTGAGATACTGGGCGTCCGGCTGCTGATTGCCGAAATTCCACTCGCCGCCAACGACGTTACCGCTGTATTGGGTGAGGGTACCCAGGGCTTCGGCTACGGTCGTGAAGCCTTCCTCCTTGATGTCTTGGGCGGTGATGATCACCACCGGCGACGGGCCTTCAATCTGCGCACGCTTGATGCGCGAACCGGTTACGGTGACTTTCTCGAGCGTCTGAACGTGAGACGAGCCGGCTGTGGCTTTCGCCTTGGTTTTCTTCGTGTCTTGAGTAGTGTTCTGCGAGGTAGTCTGCGGTGCATCCTGCGCGGTGACGGAACTGGTGCCGCTGGTCGCCTGCGCCCAGCCCGTACTCGCCAGACTGAAAGTGACCGCGCCGATGGCGAGGGCCAGCGTTTTGCGCCGGAACACGTTTTTGCGATGCAACGAACGCGACTTGCCCTTCATGATTCTCACTCCCCAGTCGTGTGATTCAAGTGATGTTGTCTCGACGCGGCGATCGTCTGCTGCCGCATCTTTTCGTCAGCATGCCGCGTGGCCCCCATGGTCAACGTTTCCGTTGACCCGCCGCGTTGCGCGGCAGGCGGTCAAGGATACGTATCCCGCAGCGGCTACCACCAATGAAAAGACAGTCATTCGGCATAGCCTTGGGTTATGGTTTTGTTATCCGCGGCAACGATTCAAATCACGCGAGTCCGCCATCTGTCTTGCGATTCCATGCGCGCCGCCACCGGGCGGCGTCACGCGACTCGATATGACGGAATGATCTCTACTCGGCGTCGGGTCCATGTACGATCCGTGGCCATGACGACCACAGCCTCGCTCCCGCGCGAACTGCCGCGCAAACTCGGCCTCGTCACCGGCATGGCGGTGGTGGTGGGGGTGATCATCGGCAGCGGCATCTTCCGGGTGCCATCGGGCATCGCCGCCGATACCGGCAACCTCACCGGCATCGCGCTGGTGTGGATTCTCGGTGGCATCGTGGCGCTGTTCGGTGCGCTGTCGATCGCCGAACTCGCGGCGATGTATCCGGCCGCTGGCGGGCCTTACGTGTATCTGCGCGAAGCCTACGGTCGTCCGCTGGCATTCCTGTTCGGCTGGATGTTCCTGTTGACCCAGCCGATCTCGTGGGCGGCGCAGGCGTTGATGTTTTCCGAGTACCTGGGTTTTTTCGTGCCGATTCCGGAGTTCACCCAGCACCTGATCGCGGCGGCGCTGATCGTACTGGTGGCCGCAGCCAATTACCGTTCGGTGAAACTCGGCGCTGCGATCCAGAATGTGTCGACCGCTGCCAAGGTGTTGGCGATCGTCGGGTTGTCGGCGACGATCTTCTTCCTCGCGCCGGGTGGCGAACACAATCCATTGAATGCCGAGCCGATGGGCGTGGCGAAATGGTCGGGGATCGGCATCGGCCTGATCGCGGCGTTGTGGGCTTACGACGGCTGGGAAAACCTGACCACGCTGTCGGGTGAGGTCAAGAACCCGGGTCGCAATTTGCCGACTGCGCTGATCGGTGGCGTGGTCGTGGTGATGGTGGTTTACCTGCTGATCAATGTCGCCTACCTGCGCGTCTTGCCTTTGCCGGAACTGGCCGCCTCGAAGTCCGTGGCCACCGATGCAGCGACAGTGGTGCTGGGGCGCGCGGGCGCCTCGCTGGTCGGCGCGCTGGTGATGTTGTCGGTATTCGGCACCTTGAACGGCAGCATTCTTTCGACGCCGCGGGTGTTTTTCGCGATGGCCGAGGATGGTTTGTTCTTCCGCACCGTCGGCAAGATCCATCCGAAATACGAAACGCCCTACGTCGCGATCGCATTCATCGTGGTGATAGCGGTGGTGTACGTGCTGTTGCGCGATTTCATGCAGCTTGCCGAGGCGTATGTGCTGGGCATCTGGCCGTTCCTTGCCTTGTGCGTGATCGGGCTGTTCATCCTGCGCAGGAAACGGCCCGACGTTCCGCGTCCGTATCGCACGCTCGGCTTTCCGGTAATACCGGTGCTTTTCGTGCTCGCGACTTTCGTGGTGGTCGCCAACGCGCTGTACGCGCAGTTCTGGTCCACGATGGCCAGCATCCTGATCACGCTGGTGGGCCTGCCGCTGTACTACCTGTGGATGTGGCGGCAGCGGCGTATCCGGGCGGCGTGACGCCGCAGGCGCCACGCGCACGCCGACGCAAGGGCGTCTTCCGCGAAGAAGGCCAGGAACGGGAAGAGAAGCAAAAAATCGATCGCCTTCATTTCTCGGTCGTTGCGTTCCTTGCCGAAAAGGCCTGATGTTTGAAACTCGCGTTCTGGAGGGAACATGAAATGTTTGTCGTTGTTTTTTTGCGCGCTGGCGCTTGTCGCGCCGCTGTCGTGTGTAGCCGCGGAGAACACCGGGCCTGCGCCCGGTCCGGTCGTCTTGGCGGTGAGCCTGCCCGATCCCGGCCAGAAACTGCTTTACGTCCATGAAGTAATGCCGGTTACGCCCGGGCCGCTGACGCTGTATTACCCCAAGTGGATTCCCGGCGACCATTCGCCGGACGGTCCCATCAACGACGTCATGGGTTTGGAGTTCTCCGCGAACGGAAAGCGCATCGCATGGCAGCGCGATGCGCTCGATCGCTTCACGTTCCACTTGGTGGTGCCGCAAGGCGTGCAGCAGCTGGACATCAACTTCCAGTTTCCGTCGAGCGATCGCGTGACCGGCAACCTGATCGACCTCACCTGGGATCACGTCTCGCTGTACCGCGCGGAATTTCCGACCAAGGACCAGATGTTCAAGCCTTCGCTGTCGGTCCCCAGCGATTGGCACTACGGCACCGCATTGCAGACCGACAAACGCGACGGCCAGCGCATCGACTTCAAGCCGGTGCCGTTCAACACGCTGGTCGACTCGCCGGTGATTGCGGGCAAGTATTTCCGCGAGATCGATCTGACGCCCAGGGGCTCATCGGTGCATCGCTACCTCGACATGGTGGGCGACAGCGCCGCCGCGATCGCGATCACCGACCCGCAAAGCGCGGGTTTCCACCACCTGATCGAGCAGGCGCAGGCGCTGTTCCACTCGCACCATTACGACAGCTACCACTTGTTGCTGACGTTGAGCGACCACACCGCCAAGGGTGGCCTGGAGCACCACCAATCGAGCGACGACAAGGCACGCGGAGGTTCGAAGATGTTCGCCGACCCCGCGCATTTCATGCTCGACGGCTCGCTGCTGCCGCACGAATACACGCATTCGTGGAACGGCAAGTTCATGCGTCCAGCCGGCCTTTGGCGGCCCGATTTCGAGCAACCCGAGAAACCGAAACTGCTGTGGGTGTACGAAGGGCTGACGGTATATCTGGGCGATACGCTGGCCGCGCGCAGCGGCCTGTGGTCACCCGAAACCTGGCGCGATGCGTTGGCGTACCGCGCCGCGGTGATGGAGCACCGCACCGGCCGCGAATGGCGGCCGCTCATCGACACCACCATCGCGGTGGATTACGGCGCGCCCGAAGCATGGGCGAACTGGCGCCGCCAGAACGATTTCTATCGCGAAGGCGAACTGCTGTGGCTGGCCGTCGACATGAAGATTCGCGATTTGAGCCACGGCAAGCGCGATATCGATGATTTCGCGCGCGCATTCTTCGGCGTCGACAACGGCAGTTTCGTTACGCACACCTACGACTTCGATGATGTCGTGAAGGCGCTCGACAAGGTCCAGCCTTATGATTGGGCGACGTTCCTGCACACCTGGGTGGACGGCACGGGCGATCAGGTGCCGCTGCTGTCCGGCATCGAAGCCAGCGGATGGAAACTGATCTACACCGACAAACCATCTGCCTACGAAAGCGCGCTGGAAAATGTCGGCATGGGTGAATTGGAAGGCCACGGCATCAACGCGATGTTTTCCGTCGGGATGTTCCTGTCCACGGATGGCCGGGTCGAAGACGTATTGTGGCAGGGGCCTTCGTTCAAGGCTGGGCTCGCACCCGGCATGAAGCTCGTTTCCGTCGACGGCCATGCCTGGAGCGCGCAGGTGCTGCACGATGCGGTCGCCGCGGCGCAAAAGAGCAAACAGCCGCTGAAGATCCAGGTGCGCAGTGATGGCGCCGTCAAAACCTGCACCGTGGATTACAACGGCGGACTCAAGTACCCGCACCTCGTACGCGAGCAGGGCAAGGCCGATTACCTGAAGCCGTTGCTGGCGGCGAAGCCGGTGGGGAACGGATCATGAAAGAACCCGGGTGCGGGGTCGGGGCAGACTTGGCGAAACTGTTTCTTCGTCATTCCCGAGAAAACGGGACTGCGTTTGCAGGATTGCAAACGCGAACGCCGCGGGCGGCGCGCAGCGCGAGCGCCAAGGATGGCGCGAGTAATCCGGTGTCTTTCTGGCAATGGATGAGTGTGCAAAGTCACTGGATCCCGGATATCGCTCCGCGATTTCGGGAAGGCGATCAAAGTCAGGATTTCCCGCCTGCGTTTCGATGTGCCACATTACTTGCGTTGATGTTATCGCTCGCGTTTCCGGTGGTGGGCATGGCTTCGGGCATTCCGCCCGTTGTTCCTGGCAATCATGAGTTGGCCGCCGCGACCGAACTGATCACCGCCGGCCAATTCAAGGCGGCCGGGGCCCGCATCGATGCGGCACTGAAGCAGCAGGATTTGTCGCCGGACGCGCGGCGCGCATTCGAATTCCAGCACGAACGCATGCAGCGCATGCGGCTGGATTTCAGCCTCAGCGCCGATCAGGTCGAGGCCAAGGTCCGCAAACGGATTCCCGATCTCACCGATGCCGAATTCGCGGATTGGGATGCGCACGGCCTCTTCGAACACATGGACATCGATGGCCAGCGCCTGTACTTCAACCGTGCGCCGTCCAATTTGTTCCACTTGAGCGCCGCGGCGACGGCAAGGCAGAAAGGCGGCACCGATTTCGTCACCAGCGGGCTGCCGAAGGAAGTCAACGACAACTACATCGATTTCGATCGCAAGGTCATTGCGGAAGCGCGTGCCACCGGCAAAACCAGTGTGCTGCCGCAACGGGTGAGGGTGACGCAAACCCTGACCGTCGATGCCGATGCCGTGCCCGCAGGCAAGACCGTGCGCGCGTGGGTTCCGTATCCACGCGCCGACAAGGGGCAGCAGGAAAACATCGTGTTCCTTTCCAGCCAGCCGGCCGCGCACCAAATCGCACCGGAGTCGGCGATGCAACGCACCGTGTACCTGGAGCAGACCGCACAAGCCGGCAAACCGACGATATTCAAGATCTCCTACGAAGTCACGCTGTACGCGCAATACCACCCGATCGACCCGGCGAAGGTGCAGCCGGAGAAGATCACGCCCGAGCTTGCGCCCTACGTGGCCGAGCGCGCGCCGCACGTGGTGTTCAGCGAACCGCTGCGCGTGTTCTCGAATCAGGTGGTGGGCGACGCGACGAATCCCTACGAAATCGCGCGGCGCATCTACGCGGCGGTGGATGAAATCCCCTGGGCCGGCGCGCGCGAATATTCCACCATCCCGGACATCAGTGCCTACACCCTGCACGCGGGCCATGGCGATTGCGGCGAACAGACTTTGCTACTGATCACGCTGATGCGCATGAACGGCATCCCGGCACGCTGGCAATCGGGCTGGACGTTCACGGACGGCAAATACGACAACATCCATGACTGGGCCGAAATTTATCTGGCGCCTTATGGCTGGGTTCCGGTGGACGTCACCTACGGCCGGCTCGCTTCGGATGATCCGGCGTTGAAGTGGTTCTACCTCGGCGGCCTCGACAACTTCCGCATCGCCTTCAACGACGATTTCTCGCGCGATTTCGTGCCAGCCAAACAGCACTTCCGCTCCGACACCGTCGACTCCCAGCGCGGCGAAGTCGAATGGGACGGCGGCGATCTCTATTATGACAAGTGGGACTACCACTTCGACTGGAAGATCCTGCCGGCGAAGCAGGGCTGACGCTGCGCGCCCGCCGCACGCTTGCGGCTATGTAGCGGTGAAACCTGCGCTCTTGCGCGGCAGGCATCTTCCGCTCGCCCAAGTTCCTTGCACCTGCCGACAACCGGTGGGAAGATCGGTCGCGCCAGCCGGCGCGACGGGGGAAAGACGGCTGGATTAGGCGGCGTGATTAGGCGGCGCGGGCGGTGCAAGCCGTGGATTCGAGTAGGAATGTTCCGGCGACGAGTCATGTGCGGACCGGCTTATGCGGCGGAGTTATGCTCCACTTTGAAATCGACTTGTAGTTAGGGCTTAGACGTGTGGACTAATTTCAACTCCATGCCGGTTCTTCTTAAGTTTCTCACTGCTTGGGCTGCCTTTTGCTTCCTGTTGCTCGCAATGTCGCTAATACCTAGTAACTCTTTTGCCATACAAGGGCACTCTGTCACGTTCCAGCAATGGTGGAGTAGCGGCGCCGGCCCACTGGCGTCACTCACTGGTATCTTTGGGCCTGTTGTTGCTTGGGCGCTCGCAACCAAGTGGCAATATGCTCGGGTTTCCTGTGTTGCCTTTCTTACGTTTGTTTTTGTGGCGGCACCTCTTGCGTTCGGTATGTCGGTGTACGCTTTGCCAGGCTTGGTGGTCGTGGGGCTCGCCTGGTACTACTTGTATCGGTGGCGCACCGTTAAAGCATACTTTTCGCCCTAACTACTCCCGTAAGAGACTCCTCGTCAATCCGGTGAACATAATCGGCTTGCCTTGAGCTTTTCGGCCATGCTGGTTGCTGGTTTGACCTGCCCCCAATCGGCGTACCACGGATAAGTAGGAAGTCCGTGGATTGAAGGTTACTGCATCGGTGTTTCGATTTTGCTCTTGGCTTTTGCCTCTTGTTGTCGATGGTTGGCGGCGAACTGGGCGGGCGGAATGCGGCCGCAGCTGCTGTGCGTTCGGACTTCGTTGTAGTCGATGCGCCAGTTGGCGATGACCTCGCGTGCCTGTTGCAGCGACGTGAACCAGTGATCGTTGAGGCACTCGTCGCGGAACTTGCCGTTGAAGCTTTCGATGTAGCCGTTCTGCATCGGCTTGCCGGGCTGGATCAGCAGGTGCCGAATGCCGTGCCGTTGGGTCCAGGCGATGAACGCGCGTGAAGTGAACTCGGGTCCGTAGTACCTGTGGAAGCATGTCTGGTTGGGCAGTCACCATCGAGAGGATCATCCTGAGGGTTCTCACACGCCACAGGAGATCATCGACGATGACTGCCCGAGAAGAGGTTACGCCTGCCGCCACTTGGGTGGCGATCGACATTGCCAAACGTGCCCACGCCGTTCTGGTTGAGATGCCCGATGGCAAGCAGAAGCGCTTCAGGATGAACAGCACGCATGGCGATTACGCCGGGCTGGTCGACCTCCTGCGTTGCTGTCCGGCGCCGGTTCGCGTGGCCCTGGAAGCGACGGGCGACTATCACCGCACCTTGGCCTATCGCCTGCTGCGGGAAGGCTTCGATGTGTGCCTGGTTTCTTCGATCGCGGGCGCTCGTTATCGAGAAGCGATGTTCAACTCGTGGGACAAGAACGATCCGAAAGACGCTGGCGTAATCCTGGCTTTGCTGAAGCAGGGAATCACCCAGCGCTTCGTCGATCCGCTGATCGCGGGTCATCATGGGCTGCAGGAACTGTCGAAGACCCATTACCAGATCAGCTTGGCGCGGACTCGGCTCCAGCACAGCCTGCTGACGCATTACCTGCCGCTGTATTTTCCCGAGATCGAACGCTACTTCCACACCACGCAGGCAGCGTGGTTGGCGCAGTTCCTGCTGCGCTTTCCGACGGCTGCATCGGTGCGCGCGCTGCCCTTCGAGGCGTTCCAGCGCGAGGCGTGGAACATCGTAGGCCGGAAGGTCAACAAGCGGGCTTGGATCCGGGAGCTGTACGACGCGGCATGCACCAGCGTTGGGCTACCGATTGCCGATGACGACGTAGCGCTGGAGACGTTCCGGCTGCAGCTGCGGCGCTACCAGCAGTTGATCGAGCAACGGGATGCCCTGGTCGAGACCGCCCGCCACTTGCTGCAGGGTCGCCCTGATTATGAGTCCCTGTGCTCCCTGCCTGGCATTGGGCCGGTTCTCGCGCTCACCATTTTGGCCGAGGCGGGCGATCTGCGCCGCTTCGCCCATCATCGGCAGTTCCTGAAGTACTGCGGCCTGGACTTGGCCAAGTGCCAATCGGGCCAGTTCCGTGGGCAAGAGAAGCTATCCAAGCGCGGCAATGCACGCCTGCGCTTCGCATTCTGGTTCGCGGCCACCGTCGCGGTGCGTATGCGCGAGAACAGCTTCCGCGAGAAGTACGAACGCTACATCCAAGCCGATCCGCTCAATGCCGACCGCAAGCGCAAGGCGCTCACCGCGGTGGCGGCCAAGATGGCGCGGGTCGCCTACAGCCTCGTCAAACACCAAGCCAGTTACCGCTGCTACTTCGAAACGAGTTTACCCCGTGGATCGACCCCTCTCTGTGCGGCCGTCGGGACCTCTTAGGATCCTGTAGATAATGTTCGGGCCTTCCACGGGACCCCATGCTGTTTTAGGTACGGTCGAGGCCGTCCATCGGACCTCGTGTTCATTATGGTCAGATCAGGGGATCTTCTTGATCGTGGAAGCCCATGGGCAACTTCCGATGACAGCGGATGCAGCGAGCAAAGGACGTCCAGGACGGCCTCGGCTGCGTGCACCCTCGTGTCGGAACTTGACTCCACAGTTAGAACGTTGTCGGTGCGCACCGCCTTGGGGTAACCGCGAAAGCAAGCCGCCTGGTCCAGGATGCGGGTGACGTACAGGCCGCCGATGCCGTGATCGACGGCGATGTCGACACACTCGTGGGTGAAGTCGTC
>Ga0207705_10001135_pt1 | contig 21685 bp, 14 predicted proteins | sample KBSC13metaG_FD_184314 | JGI IMG/M metagenome (GOLD analysis project Ga0207705, IMG submission 184314) | Corn rhizosphere microbial communities from Kellogg Biological Station, Michigan, USA - KBS C1-3 metaG (SPAdes) (version 2) | ecosystem: Host-associated > Plants > Roots > Rhizosphere > Soil ... | reverse complement strand
TGGATTTCGCATCCGCATCCGCCACGGCGGGCGCGACCACCCTCGGCGCGGTCAACGTCACAGCCAATTCGATCCCCGCGATCGACGTGACCACCACCAACCAGGTCACCACGATCACGGCCAAGCAGCTCCAGCAACTGCCGCTGCAGCGCACGGCCGAGGACATCGCGATGCTGGCGCCGGGTGTCAACATGGGTTCGCCCGAGCTGGCCGGCGGGCCGCTGGGCACGCCGATCAATGTGTTCGGAGGTGCTACGACGGCCGAGAACGCGTATTACCTCGACGGCATGAACACCACTGAGCTGCTCAACAATCAAGGCGGCATAAGCCTGCCGTACGGCGTCATCGAGCAGCAGCAGACTTTCATCTCCGGCTATGGCGCACAATACGGTCGCTCGATCGGCGGTGTGATCAACCAGATCGGCAAGAGCGGTTCCAACGAGTGGCACTTCGGTGTACGCGCCTTGTGGCAGCCGGCGAGGTTGCGGGCTGACCCCGTCAATTACTATTACGCCAATCCCCTCGTGACCGATCCCGGCGAACAGCCCGGGGATCTGCAGCGTTACCGCAAGGGTAACCGCTCCAGTGAAACCATCTACGACGCGTACGCCAGCGGCCCGATCATCAGGGACAAGCTGTTTTTCTTCTTGGGCGTCGAGCAGGACAACAGCCATTTCAGCACTACGGATTCCAACGTCGGAACCACGTACAGGAACTTTTATACCGTACATCAGCCGAAGGTGTACGCCAAGCTGAACTGGAACATCAACGACAGCAACATCCTGAGCTTGACGGGTTTGCAGAATTCCTCCAAGCAATGGGGTTCGTACAACGCTTTTGATTACGATACCAAGCAGGTCGTTCCCGACACCGCGGGTCTGAACCAGACCAGCAAGACCACTTTCCGCATGTGGGTGGCAAATTACACGTCGTATCTGACGGACGACCTGACCCTGAATGCGACGCTCGGAAAGATGCACGGCCACTATTACACCGCGCAGCCGGCGTTCCCGGGGTTCGATCCATCGCTGCCGCACATCGCGAGCGCTTCCTACCAGGATCCGGCATTCCTTCCGCCCGGCAGCACGGGCTTCGACAACGCTCAGAACAACTCGACCGAGTCCCTCCCAGGCCACCGGGAAACGATCCAGAACTACCGCCTCAGCCTCGACTACAAGTGGGGTACCCACGATTTCCAGGTCGGCATCGACAACATCAATTCATGGGATTTGGAGGATGGCTACCAGAACACCGGGCCGGGTTATCAATGGATCTACGGGCAAAGCGATCCCGGCCAGCCGATCTTTGCCGGGAATCCCGCCGTCCCACCCTATGTCGGCCCCTCCACCCAGTGCGATGCAGGTCATTGCTACTACGTGCAACAGCACGTCGACCGGAGCATCGCATCCGTGCATGTCGCCCAACGCGCCCAGTACGCCATGGACAACTGGCAGATCACGCCGAATTTCCTGCTGAACCTGGGACTGCGCAACGACCAGTTCGTCAACTACGACGCGTCCGGCACTCCCTACATCCGCCTGACCAAACCACAGTGGGCGCCGCGTATCGGTTTCAGTTGGGACGTGCACGGCGATTCCACCCTGAAGGTATTCGGCAACGCCGGGCGCTACTACCTGGCGCTGCCAAATCAGGTCGCGCTGGCGATCGCCAATCCGGTGGTGAATGCGGGACTGTACGGAACCTACTCCGGCATCGACCCGGCGACCGGCGCGCCCATCGGGTTCACCCCCCTTCCGCAGAATCCCGCGACCGGCGTGTCGATCGACAGCGAATACGGCCAGGTCAAGGACCCGCGTATCTCTGCCGCGCAGAACATCAAGGCCGAGTTTTCCGACAATTACGTGATGGGCATGCAGCAGCAGTTTGAAATGATGGGAAGCAAGTGGGTGTTCACCGCTGCCGGCACCTACCAGAAGATGGATCGCATCATCGACGACTACGACTCGGTCCAGAACGAGTGCACGGCGGGTCGCGCGCAGGGCTACGCCTGGATGACGGCCGCGACCTGTACCGACTGGGCCCAGAGCCTGATCCTGATCAACCCGGGTGAGACCAGCCACATCCTGATGAAGGCGCCGGACGGGAGCCTCGTCCCGGTCACCATGACCATGGCCGACCAGGGTTTCACGAGGGGAGCGATCCGCAAGTACTACGCATTGAACCTGTCATTGGAGCACGCCTGGGACGGCAAGTGGTTCGCCAAGTTCGATTATGTGTTCTCGCGCACATGGGGCAATACGGAAGGGCCAGTCAGCACCTACTCGCAACAAAGCGGATCCTACGAATCGATCACCACCGCCTGGGACTTTCCTGAAAGAATGGAGTGGTCCTATGGTGAGTTGCCCAACAGCCGCAGGCACCAGATCAAGATTTTCGGCGCCTACGCGCTCAACCCGGAATGGACTGTCGGCGCCAACCTGTATATCGCGTCGGGCACGCCGCGCCTGTGCCGTGGCCGGTACGGACCGGATCAGATTCGCCTGCACGGTTCCAGCACCTACTACTGGTGCGGCGGTGTACCGGCCCCGCCGGGATCACATGGAACCACGCCCTGGACGAAACGCGTGGATCTCAGCATCGATTACAAGCCGGCATGGGCTGGACGCAGACTCGATTTCAATCTTGCCGCGTTCAATATATTTAACAAGCAAACGCCGGTGTTCTACAACGATGTGTTCGGATCGACCAGCAGTCCGAATCCCAATTTTGGGCAGGTGCAAGATACTCTCGCCCCACGCAGCGTCAGATTCTCGGTGTCGTACGATTTCTGAGTGCTCCCTGCTCACTCTCCGCCGCCGGGCTCCGCCCGGCGTTTTTTTGCGACCGCCATCCCCCGGTAGCGGTCGTCCTCCGGTCACCGCTGGCGAGGTATCAAAATCACTCCGGCGATTTTTGCCAACGATCCACCGACTCGGCGTTTAGTATTGACGTCATCGTCGATCATGAAGTGAATACGCTTTCGATGTCGCAATCCGTGCACGATTCATCACAACGGCAGCTATCCTCGGTAGCCGCGCGTTTCCTGGCGCGGGCACGCAGGGAATGGGAACAACGGCAATTCGACGCCGCCGAAGGATCGCTCAACAGCGTGCTGGCCTTGGCTCCGGATTGCCTGGACGCCGTCCGGATGCTCGGCATGGTGGCGCAGCGTCGTGGCGATCATGCCAAGGCCGCCGACTGCTTCCGGAAGGTACTGGCCGTTTTTCCGCAGGATGACGAGTTGCACGTCGGGCTCGGCATCGCCCTTTTCGAGCTCGCCGAACCCGAGCAGGCCCTCACGCACTTGCGACAGGCCTGCGCGCTGGCACCGAATTCCGCGCTGGCGTGGTTCAATCTCGGCGAAGCGCTCGGCCGGCACGCACACTCGCAGGACGCGGTCGCGGCCCTGCGGCGCGCAATCGAACTCAACCCGGCGCACGTTTCGGCCCGCTTGTCGCTGGCGCGCGTCCAGGCCAGCCTCGGCCATATCGATGCGGCGGTGAAGGGCTATCGCGAAGTGGTGCGCCGCGACCCCGGCAACGCCGAAGGCTGGTTCGGACTGTCGAATCTCAACACCGTGCGCTTCGACGCGGCCGATGCGGCACGCTTGCAGCATGCGCTGGCGCGACCGGGCCTCGCCGGCCGCGAATACGAGTTGCTGGCCTTCAGCTACGCGAAGGCCCTGGAAAACCAGAACGAATACGCGCAGGCATTCGATGTCTTCGAACACGGCAACGCCTCGCGCCGCCAACGGGTGAAGTGGGACGCGGCAGGCGAACGCCGCCGCGTAGCCGCGATCCAGGACGTCTTCTCGAAAAACCTGCCCGCACCGATCAATCCGCAACTCGGCCGCGAGGCCATCCTGATCGTCAGCATCCCGCGCTCCGGCTCCACGCTGGTCGAGCAGATCCTCGCGTCGCACCCCGAGGTCGAGGGCGCCAACGAGATCAAGGACATGACGCAGGTCATCGATGCGGAAACGCACCGTCGCCATTCGGCCTTCCCGCTGTGGGTGCCGGATGCCGGCGCCGAGGATTGGCAGCGCCTCGGCCAGGACTATCTCGCACGCACCATGCGCTGGCGCGAACGCAAGCCGCGCTTCACCGACAAGAGCCTGGTCACCTGGTACTTGGTCGGCGCGGCGCTCACGATGATGCCGGCGGCACGCGTCGTCATCGTCCGGCGCGACCCGGTGGAAACCTGCCTCGGCTGCTTCCGCCAGTGCTTCAGTGAAAACAGTGGCTTTGCCTGCAGCATGGACGAACTGGCCGATTACTGCATCGACTTCCTGCGTCTCACGCGTTTCTGGCTGCAGAAATATCCGGATCGCGTGATGGACCTTCAATACGAATCGCTGGTCGCCGACCCGGACGCCGAGGTGCGCCGCCTGCTGGACTTCTGCGGCCTGTCCTTCGATCACGCGTGCCTCGATTTCCACAAGACCGCGCGCACGGTGCAAAGCCTGCCCAGTGCCGCGCAGGTACGGCAACCGATCCGCCGCGACACCGCGCGCAGCGCGCTCTACGGCGACAAGCTGGATCGACTGCGCCAGCGTTTGCGCGATGCCGGCGCACGGACGGCGTGAACGTCGCGCGTTGCGATCGCTCCCGTGTTGTGCGCATTGCACATCGGGTGGCCGCATTGGCCACGGTGGCCATCATGGCCGCCTGTGCGCCGCTGCCGCCACGCAATCCGATGGCAACCTGGGTGCCATCGAAAAATCACGACATCCGCAAGCCGCAGTTGATCGTGCTGCACTTCACGAATCAGGGATCGGTGCAGCAGGCGCTCGATACGCTGCGCACCCGCAACCCCGATGGCCCGGTCAGCGCACATTACCTGATTGGTCGTGACGGCCACATCTATCAACTGGTCAGCGACACACTCCGCGCGTGGCACGCGGGGCCGGGCCGCTGGGGCACCATCACCGACGTCAATTCGGCATCCATCGGAATCGAGATCGACAATAACGGCCAGGTGCCGTTCCCGCCCGCGCAGATCGCCAGCCTCGTCAACCTGCTGACCGACCTCACCACACGCTGGCGCATCCCGCGCGCGCAGATCATCGGTCATGAGGACATGGCGCCATCGCGCAAGGATGATCCGGGTCCGTTGTTCCCGTGGGCGACGCTGGCGGCCGACGGTTTCGGCTTGTGGCCCGATCCGATCGCCACCCTGCCCGACCCGCCAGCCGGTTTCGATCCCTGGATGGCGCTGACCGCGATCGGCTATTCGCTGGACGACCCGCCAGCCTCGGTGCGCGCCTTCCACGACCATTTTCGCGGGATGGGTGGCAGCACGCTGGATGCCGAAGACCTGCGCATCCTCAGCAATCTCGTCGGCAAGATCGAGCGCGGCACGACGGGAAAGTAGCCCGTCGGCAGACACGGCAACGCGACGTGCGGCAAGTCATTGGACCTGCCGCACGTCGCGCCTCGTGCTTGTTTTTATGCGTGAAGGCGACGACGACGCCAGCCGTAGCCGACGCCAAGCATCAGCAGCCCGAGACCGAACAGGCCGAGTTCTCCCGGCTCCGGGACCGAAAGCGTCACGTTGGCGGCGCCCGGCGAATTCACGAAATCGGTGAACAGATAGAAGTCCGTCCGGTTCGGAAGCGGTGGGTGAGGGAAAAACGAAACCGTGAACAGACTGCCGGGGTCAGGCAGGGCCTGGGGGCAATTATCGGTCGCGAAATTGGTGGGGATGCTGCCGCATTCCAATTGGTCACCGCTGAACGAGCCCCCGCTAGGCACGATGAACTGGAACGTGAATTTGGAAGCGGCGTGCGTGGTGACGTTGTTCATCCACAGGCAAAAGCTGAATCCGCTGGTGTCGACGCCCAGCACATCCCCGCAGGGGATGAAATTCACCTGATACGTGTGGTTGAGCAACCCAATGCTGCAAGGATCGTCATGAGCGCACTGCGGCGCCGTGGTTGGCGGCAGGGTGTCATTCGACGTCGCCGGCGGATCAAAAACCACCCGTGTCGCAAACGCTGCTGGCGCAGCCATGGTCAGCACCAAGGCTGCAGCCGCGAGAACCAGATTACGTGTCATCACTGAATACCCCTTCTTGATCTGGGATTGCGGGGGAACCGCAGGTGCATGTTCCTTCCTCGCGGCGTAGGTTCTGCATGGCCTGTGCCACCACCGCAAGCCACTGTTTTCATTGGGTTCTTGATCGCAAACACATAGCGAATTTGTAAACTCTTCCGACGCAAGATTACAGTGCTGCGACAGCGACGCCATTCAACCCACTGTCTTTCGTGGCTTTTGTCGCGAACCTGTCCGACCCGCCAAGGTGTAAACAGATTTGACAGCCAAAATGGGCGAGCGAAACCCCAAGCGGGCCGAATGCGGCGTCCGCCTCGGCCCCATTGCTCGCCACCCCACGGAATGGCTCAATCAAGTTTTGCCGGAAGTCGCGGCCGCAGCCACTGCGCGATCGGGCAGCGGCAAGCCAGCCTGCTTGCACAGGGCCGCAAAGCGCGGATCGTGCTGGTAGGCCAGCACGAACGGGTCGGTGAGCAGCAGGCCGGAAAAATTCGGGTCGCGCTGGTTCCAGGCCTTCTGCAGCCAGTCGAACATTTCATCAGGTTGCTTGCGCACGGCGTACAGGTCGGCCACGAAATAAGGCTGGTCCTTGCCCTGCTTGGCGATGTAATCGCGCAGCGCTGCATCGGCCGTGCGGTGATCGGGGTCGATTTGTTGCGCAAGCGCGATCGCCCACGGGCCATTCGCCGGGTCGGTTTCCTTGGCGGCATTGCTCCGCGCCGCGTCCACATTGCCGCGCAACACGTCGACCGCGGTCAGCATGCTGTGCAAAAACGGGTAATTCGGCTGCCAGGCCAAGCCTTTCTTGGCAATCTGCTCCGCCTCGTCCAACTGGTGTTGTCCCAGCAGCGCAAGTACAAGATTGACATAGATGTCGACACGGGCCGGATCATTGGCGACGGTCTTCCGATACAGGTCGACCGCCGCCTGCAGTTGTCCCAGGTTTTCAAGTCCACCGGCCAGGTGGTTCATGGTGGTGGTGTCATTCGGGGCCAACTCATGGGCGCGCTTGTACTCCGCCAGCGCCCCGATCGGATCGTTGTCGAGCGTCCCCAGCAGGTAACCGCGATCGGTATGGGTGTACGCCGCGTCCGGCGCCAACATTTGCTCCTTGTCCGCCGCGGCGCGAGCCTGGGCAAAGGCTTCTTGGCGCGCATCCCCATTCAGGAACAGCACGCCCAGGTTGACCGAAGCATTGGACAGCAACCCCCAGACGTAGGCGTAATCCGGATCGAGCTTGAGCGCCTGCTGGAACAGCGAAATGCCCTGGCGGATGCCGGCTTCAGTGCCGCGGCGGTAGGTGGCGCGCCCCTGCATCATCAGTTCGTACACTTCCACATTGCCACTCGGCGGCTTGTCGCTCGCCACGATCGGCTTGCCCAGCAACTTGACCTTGAGCGCGTCGGCGACAGCCTCGCCGATCTTCGACTGGATCGCGAACACGTCGTTGAGCTTCTCGTCGTAGCCTTTCGACCAGACGCTGGCTCCGTCCTTGGCGCGGATCAAGTTGACAGTGACCCGGATCCGGTTGCCCTGCTGGCGCACCGAGCCCTGGATCAGGTGCGCCACCCCGAGCGCGGCGCCGATCTGGGCGAGGCTGTCACTGCTGTCGCGAAACTTGAAGCTGGAGTATTTCCCGATCACCTTCAGCCCGTTGACCTGGGTGAGGTCGGAAATCAACTCCTCGGAAAGCCCGTCGGAGAAATACTGCTGCTTGGGATCGCCGCTGTCGTTGGTCAGCGGCAGCACCGCCACCGACTGGAATGGAATCTTGGCCAGTGCCGCGGCGATGGCCTTCGCGTCAGCCGCGCCGGCCGCGCTGTTGACGTCGCGATGCAGCACGAAGGTGTTGGTGATCAGCAACACGATCGCCAGCGCCATCACACCGATGATCCACAAATCCAGCTTGCGCCCGGTGGCACGATGGAACGCGTGATCCTGGCTGGTGTCGTCGCTTTCGAGCTTCAGGCCTTCCGGCGTCAGCTTGTAATACCAGGCAAAGGCCACCCAGAACGGAAAGCCGATCGCGCAGGCGATCACGAACCAGCGGGTGACCCATTCCGGCGCCCGGAACACGGGGGCAAGCTGCGCGATGCCTTGCGAGAGTGCCCACACCGCACCGATGTAGACCGCGGCGGCGCGCCATACGTGGCGATGGCTGAGTTCCGCAAAGATGCCGCGCTTCCCCGGCGACCCGTCCTGGCTGATCACTATGTGCCCCGGGGCTCCCACCGGCTACAGGCCGGTCTCCAGATGAACGCAAGTGTCGAGCTTCAGGCGGCGCGATGCAAGCCCGGAAGCGGATGGGATCACCCGACCAAACGACGGACGCTCACCTGCCGGTCGGCCGACTTCACCGATCCCGGTGGACGATGTAGCGTGCCATCCAGCGCAACGGTTCGGCGGCGTCACCGAAGCGTTCGAGCGCAGCCAGTGCATCGGCGTACAACGCATCGGCGCGGCGCTTGGCGTTGTCCATGCCCATCAACGATGGATACGTGGCCTTGCCGCGGGCGGCGTCGGCGCCATGGGTCTTGCCGGTGAGTGCCTGTTCGCCTTCCACGTCCAGCACGTCGTCCTTGATCTGGAACGCGAGTCCCATGCATTCGGCGAAACGGTCGAGTGCATCGCGCGAATCGTCCGGTAGATCAGGTGCCGCGCAGGTCGGCATCAGCACCGCCGCGCGGATCAGCTTGCCGGTCTTGTCGCGATCGAGTGCTTCGAGGTCGGTGGCGGCGAGTTCCTTGCCCTCGGATTCGAGATCCACCGCCTGCCCGCCGGTCATGCCTTCCGAACCGGCTGCACCCGCGAGGATCGCGATCATCCCCAGCCGTTCCACCGCGTCAAGCGCACCGTCGCCGGCGAGAATTTCAAAGGCGCGGGTCTGCAGGGCATCGCCCGCGAGAATCGCAGTGGCTTCGCCGAACGCCACATGCGTGGACGGCTTGCCGCGTCGCAGCGCATCGTCGTCCATTGCCGGCAGATCGTCGTGCACCAGCGAGAACACGTGCACGCATTCGACCGCGCACGCGGCGGCGTCCAGACGCGCGGGCGCGATGCCAAGCACCTCGCCGCTCGCATAGCACAGCAACGGCCGGATGCGCTTGCCGCCGCCGAGTGCCGAGTAGCGCATCGCCGCATGCAGGGACGCGGGCCGGGCATCCGCCGCGGGCAGCCGCGCATCCAGCGCGCGCTCGATGCGTTCGACGTATTCCGGTACCCGATCTGCAAACGACATCGACCCACTCCTTGTCCGGCGGCAGCGGCCGCGAATCGCCGCGAGCCTAGCGACGGCGGCGTTCGCGTGTCAAAGCAATTTCCGCGCGACTTCCACCTCATCTTCACGCACAATGCGTACGATCACGAAGTCGGCTGACGATGCGCCGAAGGAGACCAGCAGAATGATCGCCCAAGCTTTCGCCAGTGGATCGCGACGCGGCGCCCACGGCTACCAGGCGCGCATTCTGCCGGAGGTTTCGCGCACTTTTGCACTGACCATTCCGCAACTCGACGTGCGCCTGCGCACGGTGATCGCGAACGCGTATCTGTTGTGCCGGATCGCGGACACGATCGAAGACGAAAACGCGCTGCCGGGCGACGTCAAGCAGCAGTTCCACGACCGCTTCACGCGGGTGGTGGAATCCACGGAAGATCCGGCATCGTTCGCGCGCGACCTGGCGCCGCTGCTCGTCGGCAACACGCTCGCCGCCGAACGCGACCTGGTCGCGCACACCGCAGAAATCATCCAGGTCACCGACAGCTTCAACCTGGCGCAGCGCGGATCGCTGGCGCGCTGCATCCGCACGATGTGCACCGGCATGCCGAGTTTCGAGCGCCGGACCAGCACCGCCGGCCTCGCCGACATGCGCGAGATGGATCGCTACTGCTATTACGTCGCCGGCATCGTGGGCCAGACGCTCACCGATCTCTTTTGCGACTATTCGCCGCGCATCGCCGAGCGCCGCGAGGAGCTGTCGGCACTGGACGTGTCGTTCGGCCAGGGCCTGCAGATGACCAACATCCTCAAGGACTTCTGGGAGGACCGCGATCGCGGCGCCTGTTGGTTGCCGCACGACCTGTTTGCCCGCGCCGGCGTGGAACTGGAGGACATTCGCCGCAACGAAGTGCCGGCTGCGTTCGGCAAGGCTTACGCGCAACTGATCGGCGTCGCCCACAGCCATCTTCGCAACGCGCTCGACTACACCTTGTTGATACCCGAAAAAGAGGTGGGCATCCGGCGCTTCTGCCTGATCGCGCTGGGGCTGGCGATGCGCACGCTCGGCTCGATCCTGGCCAAGCCGGATTTCACGGCCGGCGCGCAGGTGAAGGTTTCGCGGCAAGTCGTCAAGAAGATCGTGATCGTCACCCATCTTTTCGCGGGCTACAGCCGCGTGCTGCAGCGCTGGTTCGCACGCATGGCGGAAGGCCTGCCGCTGCAGGCGCTGGCGAGCGACTGGCGCGGATTGCTGCCGGACCCGCACAGCGCATGGCCGCACAGCGACGCGTGTGGCCCTGCGCAGGCTTTCACCTTCAAGTAACGATCTACCGACCATGCCGCCCGATTCCGGCGCCCCGCGCTATCGTCCCGCAACCCATCGCGTCGACACCGGCGCGCGCGACCGGCTGACCGCGGCGATCGAAGCGGCACGGGCGAACATCCTCGCGCGCCAGCGCGCCGACGGTTGCTGGCAATACGAGCTGGAAGCCGACTGCACGATTCCGGCCGAATACATTCTCATGCTGCATTACCTCGGGGAATTCGACCGCCTGCTGGAATCGCGGCTGGCCGAATACCTGCGCCGCCGCCAATCGCGCGACGGCGGTTGGCCGCTCTACCCCGGCGGCGCCCTGGACGTGAGCTGCAGCGTGAAGTGCTATTACGCGTTGAAGCTGGCCGGCGACCGCGTCGACGCGCCGCACATGGCGAAGGCGCGCGCGGCCATCCTCGCGCACGGTGGGGCCGCTCGCAGCAACGTTTTCACGCGTATCGCGCTGGCGTTGTTCGGGGAACTGCCGTGGCGCGGCGTGCCGTTCCTGCCGGTGGAGATCGTGCTGCTGCCGCGCTGGTTCCCGTTCCATCTCGGCAAGGTGTCGTACTGGTCGCGCACGGTGATGGTGCCGTTGTCGGTGCTGACCACGCTGAAGCCGCGCGCGGCCAATCCGCACGGCGTGCACATCGCCGAACTGTTCGTCACGCCGCCCGAAGAGGAAAAGCATTATTTCCATTCGCGCTCGCTGTTGAATCGCGTCCTGTTCGCGGGCGAAAAAATCGTTCGCCGCCTGGAACGCCTGATTCCGAAACGCTTGCGCCGGCGCGCGCTGGAACGCGCCGAGAGGTGGATTCTCGATCGCCGCAACGGCGATGGCGGCTTGGGCGCGATTTTCCCGGCGATGGTCAACGCCTACGAAGCGCTTGCCCTGCTGGGCTATCCGGCCGAGCATCCGGCTCGGCGCGAAACCCGCAAGGCCATCGACGACCTGCTGGTGGTGCACGACCATGAAGCCTGGTGCCAGCCGTGCGTTTCGCCGGTGTGGGACACCGGGCTCACCTGTCTCGCGTTGCAGGAGGATCGCGACGCGCCGGCAAATGCCCAGCGGCGTGCGCTCGATTGGCTGCTGTCGCGGCAACTGCTGGACGAGCCGGGCGACTGGCGCGATGACCGTCCGCAGCTCCCCGGCGGTGGATGGGCCTTCCAGTACAAGAATGATGCCTATCCCGACCTCGACGATACCGCGGTCGTGGTGCGCGCGCTGCACCAATCGCCGAAATCGGAGAACTTCACGCGCGCGATCGAACGCGCCACCGAGTGGCTGTGCGGGATGCAGTCGAAGAACGGCGGCTTCGCTGCGTTCGATGCCGACAACGATCACCAATGGTTGAACCAGATTCCGTTCGCCGACCACGGCGCCCTCCTGGATCCGCCCACCAGTGATGTCAGCGGCCGTGTGCTGACGCTGCTGTCGTTGCTCGACCGCGCATCCGATCGTGAAGCGCGCGAACGCGTCACGCGTTTCCTGCTGGACGAACAGACGTCCGAAGGTGCGTGGTTCGGGCGCTGGGGCACCAACTACATATATGGCACGTGGTCGGTGCTGGTCGCGCTGCGCGCCGCTGGCTTCGCCACCGATGAACCGGCGATCCGGCGCGCGGTGCAATGGCTGAAGTCGGTCCAGCAAGCCGACGGCGGCTGGGGCGAAGGCAACGACAGTTACCTCAATCCCGAATTGCGCGGGCGTGGCGCGCGCAGTGGCCCCGCACAGACCGCATGGGCACTACTGGCGTTGATGGCGGCCGGCGAAGCAGACAGCCCGGCGGTGGCGCGCGGCGTCGAATACCTCCTGAAGACGCAAGCCGCCGGTGAATGGCACGACGCTCGCTTCAATGCGCCCGGCTTTCCGCGGGTGTTCTACCTGAAGTACCACGGCTACACCCGCTATTTCCCGTACTGGGCCCTGGTGCGCTATCGCAATGTCCGCGTCCGCCAGTCCTGATGCGGTCGGCTTGATCATCGCCCTGCCGGCGGAGGCGCACAGCATCGGCGTACGCGGCACCGGCATCGGCGAGTGCACACGTTGGCGGAACGGATGGGTGGCGGTTTCCGGGATGGGCCCGCACAACGCGATGCGTGCGGCCGAACGCCTGCTCGCCTGCGGCGTCGCGCGGCTGGCGAACTGGGGCGTGGCGGGCGCGCTGACCCCCGACCTGGCTTCGGGCGACGTGCTGATTCCCGATCACGTCTGCTACATGCGGGACGATCCCGGCTTTGCCACCGATACCGGCCTCGCCACGCAACTCGTCGAACTCCTGTCGGCAAGCCTGCGCGTTCGCCGCGGCATCCTGTGGTCGACACCGCAGCCGGTGGCGACCACTGCCGAAAAGCGGGCGCTGGCAACCCGCAGCCACGCGCTGGCCGTGGACATGGAAGCCGCGCCGATCGCCGCGGTCGCCGCACGCGCGAAACTTCCCTTCGTGGCGGTGAAAGCGATCTGCGATCCGCTCGACCGCGAACTGCCCGCGGCCATGGCCGGCGCGCTCGAGGGCGCGGATCGCGGCTGGTCCCTACGGATGGTGTCGGCGATCGCGCTGGGCGGCCCTGCAACCTGGCGCGCGGCGCGCGCACTGTCGCACGACTTCCGGCGCGCGCGCCGTTCGCTCGCCACCGCCGCAGCACTCGCTGCATGAGCGGGCGCGTCCTGGTCAGTGGTGCCAACGGATTCGTCGGCTCGGCCGTAGTGCGCGCGTTGTTGCGTCACGGCTACCCGGTGCGCGCGTTGGCGCGCGCTTCGAGCGAAACCACGAATCTTGAAGGGCTGGATGTGGAGATCGTGCACGGCGATCTGCTGGACTCGCCTTCGCTGGAACACGCGCTGGAAAATTGCGAAGGACTTTTCCACGTCGCCGCCGACTACCGGCTGTGGGCGCGCGATCCGCACGAGATCCGCAAGTCGAACGTGCGCGGCACCCACAACATCCTGCTGGCGGCGCGGCGTTGCAGGGTCCGTCGCACCGTGCACACCTCCAGCGTCGCCACGCTCGGCTTGCATCACGACGGCACGCCTTCCGACGAAGACACGCCCGTTCACCTCGACGACATGATCGGCGCCTACAAGCGTTCCAAGTTCCTGTCGGAAGCGCTGGTGCGACGCTGTGCGCGCGCCGGCACCGACATAGTGATCGTGAACCCCGCCGCGCCCATCGGCCCACGCGATCGCAAGCCGACGCCGACCGGACGGATGATCCTTGATGCAGCGCGCGGACGGATGCCCGCATTCGTGGATACCGGGTTGTGCGTCGTGCACGTCGACGACGTGGCCGAGGGCCACGTACTCGCCTACGAGCGCGGCCAACGCGGACGCCGCTATGTGCTGGGCGGCGAGAACATGAGTTTGCAATCGATCCTCGGTACCGTCGCGCAACTGACCGGCCGCCACCCGCCATGGCTGAAATTGCCGCACGCCGCCGTATTGCCCGTTGCCTACGTGGCCGAGGCATGGGCGCGCATCACCGGTGTGGCACCGAACGTCACGGTGGACGGCGTCAAGCTTGCCCGGCATCGGATGTATTTTTCGAGCCGGCGTGCCGAAACCGAACTCGGCTACAGCGCTCGCCCGGCGCGGGAAGCGCTGGCTGACGCAATACAATGGTTCCGTGCCAACGGATACTGCAGCTAGCCGGCCAGATCGCTTCACGGTAGGGCGGGTGCCAACCCGCCTTCAGTGTGTCGCAGCGGCGGGATACGCTGCGCTTCTCCCGCCCTAACCGCTTTGCAACGGCGGGATGCACTGCGCTCCCCCCGCCCTACAAAACTCATCGATACCAACGTGATCACATCGCACCGGATGCACGCCACTGCGCAAGCCCAACCCAACATCGCGCTCGTCAAATACTGGGGCAAGCGCAACGCCGCGTTGAACCTGCCGGCCGCGGGTTCACTGTCGATCACGCTGGATGCGTTGCACACGCGCACGCGCGTGCGCTTCGACGACGCACTCGCCGACGACGACATCACGTTGAATGGCGAACGCGACGAAGCGCAAACCCGCAAGATCGGTGTCTTCCTCGATTTGTTCCGCGCGCGCGCGGGCGTCGCGGCGCGGGCCCACGTCGAATCCGGCAACGACTTTCCAACCGGGGCGGGGCTTGCTTCCTCCGCATCGGGTTTTGCGGCACTGGCGATTGCGGTGGATCGCGCGCTGGAACTGCATCTCGATGCACGCGAGCTTTCGATGCTGGCGCGACGCGGCTCGGGTTCGGCCGCGCGCTCGATCTTTGGCGGGTTCGTGGAAATGGCGGCGGGCACGCGCGACGACGGCGAGGACGCTTTCGCGACCCCGCTGTTGGGCACCGGCGCATGGCCGCTCAAGGTCGTGGTCGCGATCACCACTCGGAAAAGGAAGGCCATCAGTTCGAGCGCGGGCATGGACCACACGCGGGATACGTCGCCCTTCTATCGCGACTGGATTGCGGCCGTGCCAGGTGATCTGGACGCGGCGCGCAGTGCCGTATCGACGCGCGACTTCGAAAAGCTGGCGCAGGTTGGCGAGGCGAGCTGCCTTGCGATGCACGCGGTGATGATGTCCGCCCGGCCCGGCCTGATCTACTGGAACACGGCGACCGTCGCCTGCATCCAGTGCATCCGGTCCTTGCAAGCCGACGGCACCGGCGTGTTTTTCACCATCGATGCGGGCCCGCAGGTGAAAGCCGTCTGCCTGCCCGACGACGCGGCGCGCGTGGCCGATGCCTTGCGCACGGTCACCGGCGTGGAGGACGTGCTGGTCAGCGGCCTGGGCGAAGGCGCGCGAATCGTCGAGGACGCCCACGCATGCGCGTGATCGCCAGCGCGCCCGGCAAGCTGGTGCTGCTGGGCGAATACGCGGTGCTGGAAGGCGCACCGGCGCTGGTGCTGGCGGTGGACCGTCGCGCGAGCGTGGCGCTTGAATCCAGGGAATCTCCGCACAACCCCGCCACACGTCATCTCGGCGATATCCGGGACGACGCGCGAAATCAGCGCTTCCCGGGCGGCGATGGGCTTTGGGAAATCGTCTCGCCCACCCTGCAACTGCAGGCGCAGTTGCGGCTGCAGGATGGCCGTGCACGCTGGGTCGATGCAGCGCCTCCGCACCTCGAATGGATCGCCACCCTGCTCGCGCGCCTTCCCCAAGCACGAGACCTGCCTCCGTGCCGTATCGAACTCGACAGCGACGCGTTTTACGTGGATCACGCTGGCACGCGCGAGAAACTGGGGCTCGGTTCCAGCGCCGCGCTCACCGTGGCGCTGCTCGGAGCCTTGCGCGCGCACGCCCACGCCGCTGCGCCCACGATCGACCAAGCCATCGAAGCACACCGCGCGATCCAGCATGGGCATGGCAGCGGCATCGACATCGCGGCCTCGTTGACGGGCGGACTCTCGCGCTTCCGCCTGGACGGTGATGCCACCTGGATGGCTCCCATCGCGTTGCCGAAAGATCTGCGTTGGGTTTGCGTCTACAGCGGCCACCCGGCATCCACCAGCACGATGCTCGCCACAGTCGCCGCATGGCGTGAACGTGAGCCGATCGCGTTCACGCAATACATGCATGAACTCGCTACAATTTCTTCACGCGGTATCGACGCCTTGACCGCCAGCGATGCCGCCCCCTTCCTGTCCTCCCTCCACGATTACGCAACAGCCCTGGCGCGCTTCGGCACGGCCGCGGGCGTTGACATCGCCAGCCGTGAGCATCGGGCGATCGCCGCGATCGCCGCGGACTGCGGATGCGTCTACAAAAGCTGCGGCGCGGGCGGCGGTGACATCGGCATCACGTTCGCCGTGGAAGATTCGCGGTTGCGGGAATTCTCGAAGCGCGCATCGCGCGCCGGGTTTCCCGTAATCGGACTGGAAGCGGACCCCAAGGGTCTGGAGGTCGTTTCGAACGTTTGAGGCTTTGCAAGGAATCAGAATGGATCAGTCGAGGTTGCCGGGTTTCTACAAGTTGTCGGTGCCGGAACGCGTGAACCTGGTGCGCGAGCGCGGCCTGCTTTCGCGCGAGGATTTTCAAGTCCTGTCGAGCGGCGCGCACACGCTTACCGTCGCGCGCGCCGACAAGATGATCGAGAACGTGATCGGCGTGATGGGCTTGCCGCTCGGCCTCGGTCTCAACTTCCTGGTCAATGGCAAGGATCACGTGGTACCGCTGGTGGTGGAGGAACCCTCCATCGTGGCGGCGCTGTCATCCGCCGCGAAGCTGGTGCGGGCTGCCGGCGGCTTCACCACGCGCAGCACCGAGCCGATCCTGATCGGCCAGGTGCAGATCGTCGATATCGACAACTCGGCCACTGCGCAAGCGGCGCTGCTGCAACGCAAGCAGGAAATCCTGAACCTCGCCAACAGCCTGCACCCGAAGATGGTCGCGCGCGGCGGCGGCGCCAAGGACATCGAGGTCCGCATCCACCCGGCAGCCGACGGCCGCCGCGACATGGTGGTGTTGCATCTTCTCGTGAACACCTGCGACGCGATGGGCGCCAACATGGTCAACACCATGTGCGAAGGCGTGGCGCCGCTGGTGGAAGGCATCACCGGCGGCAAGGTGTTCCTGCGCATCCTTTCCAATCTCACCGACCGCGCGCTGGTCTGGGCCAAGACGGTGATTCCGGCCGAACTGCTGGCCGGCAAGGGATACGACGGCGAACAGGTGCGCGACGGCATCATCCTCGCCAATGACCTGGCGGTGTGCGACCCGTATCGCGCCGCCACCCACAACAAGGGCATCATGAATGGTGTCGACGCGGCTGCGATCGCAACCGGCAACGACTGGCGTGCGCTGGAAGCCGCCGCGCATGCCTACGCGGCGCGCGGCGAGCACTACACGTCGCTGACGCGCTGGTACAAGGACGACCAGGGAAACCTGGTCGGCACGATCGAGATGCCGATGAAGGTCGGCACCGTCGGCGGCAACCTGCAATCCAACGCCACCGTCGCGTTGAATTTGCGCCTCGCGAACGTCGCGACGGCGCGCGAACTCGCGGAAATCATGGGCGCCGTCGGCCTGGCGCAGAACTTCTCCGCGTTGCGCGCGCTCGTGACCGACGGCATCCAGCAGGGCCACATGACCTTGCACGCGCGCAGCGTCGCCGTCAGTGCCGGCGCCACGCCCGAGATCTTCGAAACCGTGGTCGAACGCCTGCTCGATTCGGGCGAGATCAAGGTGTGGAAGGCCCGCGAGATCATCGCCGAGGTCAAGAACCAGGTGCAGCCCGAAGCCAAGACCGTCGCACACGGCTTCGAGCCGGTCGAGGAAAGCGAGTACGCGACCGGCTACGGCAAGGCGATCCTTCTGGGTGAACACGCGGTGGTGTACGGCCGCCACGCGATCGCGGTGCCGGTTCCGATGGCGATCCGGGCGCGCGCCGAAGAATCGAACGACGGCACGCAACTCATCATTCCGCGCTGGGGCGTCGAACAACGGTTGCATCCCGGCACCAAGCATCCGGGCTCGTTCCTGCAATCGCTGGAATTGATCCTGCAAAAGCTGGAACTTGCCGATCGTCCGCTGCGCATCCAGGTTTATCCCAACCTGCCGCGCGCAAACGGGCTGGGCGGCTCGGCCGCACTCGCGGTCGCGGTGATCCGAGCGCTCGATCACCACTGCGCGCTCGGCCTGACCGACCAGCAGGTGTGCGCGCTTTCCTACGAATGCGAACGCGTCGCGCACGGCACGCCATCGGGCATCGACAACACGGTCGCAACCTATGGCCAGCCGCTGCTGTTCCAGCGCGGCGAACCGCCGGTCGTCGAACCGCTGCAATTCGCCAAGCCGCTGCCGATGGTGATCGGGCTGTCGGGCGTGGAAAGCCTGACCGCGCGCACGGTCGGCCGCGTGCGCGCAGCGTGGCAACGCAACAAGCAGTTGTACGAGCGCATCTTCGATGAAATCGATGCGCTGGCGATGCAGGGCATCAAGGCGCTGCAAGCCTGGGATCTGCAACAATTCGGCGAACTGATGAACATCTGCCAGGGTCAGTTGAACGCGCTGCAGGTGTCGAGCTGGGAACTGGAAGAAATGATCCAGGTCGCGCGCGCCAATGGCGCGGCCGGCGCCAAACTCACCGGCGGCGGCGGCGGCGGCGCGATGATCGCACTGTGTCCTGACGATCCGGGCCGCGTCGCGCGCGCGCTGCAGCAGGCGGGTTACCAGGCGATGGAGAGCAGCATTGGTTGAGCACGAAGACAACCGGGTGGTGTCGTTCGACTCCGAACGCCTGATCCTGGTCGATGAAGCCGACCGCGAGATCGGGCACGCGTCCAAGGCCGACGCGCACGCCGGCCGTGGCATCCTGCATCGCGCGTTTTCGCTGTTCGTGTTCAATCCGGCCGGCGAACTGCTTCTGCAACAACGCGCCGCATCGAAACCGCTGTGGCCCGGCTACTGGGCCAACAGTTGCTGCAGCCATCCGCGCGGCGGCGAAGACACGGAGACCGCGACGCAACGCCGGCTGCGTGAAGAACTGGGCTTCACCTGCCCGCTCGACTTCGTCTACAAATTCCAGTACCACGCCGAGTACTTTGACGCAGGATCCGAGTCCGAACTGTGTTGGGTGTACGTCGGCGTCTCCGATGCACCAGTGCGCGTCAACGACACCGAAATCGCGGCGTGGCGTTACGTTGCGCCCGCGGCGCTGGATCGCGAAATCGCCGAATCGCCAGAGCACTTCACGCCGTGGCTCAAGATGGAATGGCAACGCCTGCGCGGCGAGTTCGCCAAGTGCCTGCCGGGCAGCGGCGAAGCGCCGCGACTGCAATACGAAGTCTGATCGCCTGCGACGTCCGCCGCGCTCGACCCCTGCAGCGAAATGCCCTGAAACCGTGGTGAACCGCGCCTCGCGTACCTAAACGCCGCGTTGACACGCAACGGTTCACCATGCACGGCAGACCTGCGTCGCGTACGCGCGGCCGGTCCATGCGCCGCAGGAGATCCGCGATGTCGATTCCCGTTCGCCAGCAGTTGAAGGTCGCCAGCTACATCATCGGACGCCGATTGCGTGGCGTGCGGCGTTATCCGCTCACGCTGATGCTGGAACCGTTGTTCCAGTGCAACCTCGCCTGCCCCGGCTGTGGCAAGATCGACTACGACTCGCACATCCTCAAGCAGCGGCTGTCGGTCGAGGAATGCCTGGCGGCGGTGGACGAATGCGGCGCGCCGATGGTTTCGATCCCGGGTGGCGAGCCGCTGATCCACAAGGACATCAAGCAGATCGTCGAAGGCATCATCGCGCGCGGCAAGTACGTGTACCTGTGCACCAACGCGATCCTGCTGGAAAAGAAACTCGACCTGTTCACGCCGTCCGAGCACCTGACGTTTTCGGTGCACCTCGATGGAATGCGTGAGCGCCACGACGAGAGCGTGGGTCGCGAAGGCATCTTCGATACGGCCGTGTCCGCGATCCGTGCCGCCAAGAAGCGGGGCTTCCGGGTCAACATCAATACCACGCTGTTCACCACCGCCAGGCCCGACGAGGTGGCCGAGTTCTTCGACTTCGCGACCAATGACCTGAAAGTGGATGGCATCACCGTGTCGCCGGGCTATCACTACGAACACGCGCCGCGCCAGGACGTGTTCATGGGCCGTCGCCAATCGAAGGAACTGTTCCGCAACATCTTCAAGCGCGGGAAGGCGAGCCGCGCGAAATGGCCGCTGTCGCATTCCAGCCTGTTCCTCGATTTCGTGTGCGGCAACCAGGGCTACCAATGCACCGCGTGGAGCATGCCGTGCCGCAACGTGTTCGGTTGGCAGAAGCCCTGCTACCTGTTGGTCGACGAGGGCTACGCGCCGACCTTCAGCGACCTGATGGAAAAGACCGACTGGGACAACTACGGCGTCGGCCGCAATCCCAAGTGCGCGAACTGCATGGCGCATTGCGGCTTCGAAGGCACCGCGGCCGCCGACTCGTTCGCGCATCCCTTGAAGGCGCTATGGGCGAGCGTGCGCGGACCGAAACTCACCGGCCCGTTCGCGGCTGATCCGCCGATCCTGTACGACACGCCGGAACCGAACCAGCGCCGTCCGCACAGCGACGTTCCCATCGCGCACTTCGGCGGCATCCAGCACTGACGGTCGTTCAACCGGCGGCCATGGCCATCCTGATCCTCGCCGCCCTCGCACTGGCATGCTGGGCCGGCGTGATGCTGGCCCCGTGGGCGCCTTGGCTTTGTCGCGAGCATCTCGAAGCCGACTCGAATCCACCTGCATCACCTGCCGATTTCACAGTGTTGATCCCCGCCCGCAACGAGGCGCAGGTGATCGGCGACACATTGCGTGCGCTGGCGATCGCGGCGCCGGCGGCGCGCGTCATCGTGATCGACGACCAATCCACCGACGCCACCGCGTCCATCGCACGCGCCAGCGGATTGCCTCACATCACCGTGGTCGCCGGCACCGCACCGCCGCAAGGCTGGACCGGCAAGCTGTGGGCGCTGCAGCAAGGACTCGGTCGCGTCGACACACCGCGGGTGTTGTTGCTGGACGCCGACATCCGTCTCGCGCCCGGCATGCTCGCCTCACTGCAGCGCAAAGCCGATGAAGGATACGCGCTGGTGTCGCTGTGTGCGGAACCCTGCTGGCGTGGCCTCGCCGCGCGCTGGCTGCTGCCCGCGTTCGTGTATTTTTTCAAGCTGCTTTATCCGTTCGCGCTGGCCAACAACAAGGATTCGCGCATCGCCGCGGCGGCGGGCGGCGTGGTCCTTGTCGATCGCGAGGCGTTGCTCGACGCCGGTGGGTTCGGCACATGGCGCGACGCCATCATCGATGACTGCACGCTCGCCACGCGCGTGAAGCGCAAGGGCTACCGCTGCTGGATCGGTCTGACGCACGGCGCAACCAGCCAGCGTCACGCGAACTTCCACGACATTGCACACATGATTGCGCGCACCGCATTCGTGCAGCTGCGCGAATCGCTGACGTTGACGCTGGCGGTTTCCGCGCTGTTGATCGTGGCATTCTGGATGCCCGTGCTCGCGCTCGCGTTCGGCCCGACGCACGCCGCACGCGCGATCGGACTGCTGGCCCTGCTCGCGATGCTCGCGTGTTACCTGCCGACGCTGATGTACTACCGCCGCAATCCGCTTGCCGCGCTGCTGTTGCCGCTGGCTGCGACG
>Ga0207705_10001134_pt1 | contig 21687 bp, 14 predicted proteins | sample KBSC13metaG_FD_184314 | JGI IMG/M metagenome (GOLD analysis project Ga0207705, IMG submission 184314) | Corn rhizosphere microbial communities from Kellogg Biological Station, Michigan, USA - KBS C1-3 metaG (SPAdes) (version 2) | ecosystem: Host-associated > Plants > Roots > Rhizosphere > Soil ... | reverse complement strand
ATCGGCGGGTTGCTCATGATGGGGCTGCCAGTCGCGACCAGCGTCAGCAGACCCACGGTCGCGCCGTTGGGAACGGTGAAGCTGATCGCGGAGATCGCGGATGGGCCGGAGACGTTGTTCTCGACGTACATGCCCTTCGCGGGCACGTCCGGCGGCGCCGGAGGCGTGAACGGCGTGCCGGCGTTGGTGGCCGACCACCAGCCGTACTTCACCGGTGCGTCTGCTGCTGCGCCGGTCCACGCGGTGGACGCGACCGCGGCGCCGAAGGCGAACAGAATCGTGGCAGCCGCTTTGCTTCCGTAGTGGTGCCGCAAACGGCGGTGCCGTCCCTTGGGCCGTCCTTTGGGCCGTCCTATTCCGCTCATGCCGATGCTCCCTGTCGGGTGCGTGTGCGTCGGCCGTTGGGGCTGGCCTTGGCCTTTCCGTTCGTGCTGCCGATGCCGAGTCGCTCGACCGAACCGCCGAGGTAGGCGGAGACCACGTGCGGGTTCTCCAACACGCTTTCCGGATCACCGTTGGCGATGACGCGCCCGAGGTCGAGGGCGACGAGGTTGTCGGCGAGCGTGCGCAGCAACGGCATGTCGTGTTCGATGACGAGCACGCTGCAGTGCAGCTCGTCCCGGATGCGTTTGATCAGCGGACCGAGCGCCTCTGTCTCGCGTTGGGCGATGCCCGACGACGGTTCGTCGAGCAGCAGCACCGACGGTCGGTGAGCGAGCATGCACGCCAGCTCGACCATGCGCCGCGAACCTGTCGAAAGCTCGCCGATGAACTTGTTGCGAAAAGCCTCGAGTCCCATCAGCTCGATGAGCTCGTCCACCCGCTCGCCGACCATCGCCTCCGACTCCGTCACGCGCGGCAGTCCGAGGATCGCGGGCGCGGCAGCGTTGGTCTCCGCCTCGTCGTGAAGGGCGACGGCGAGCGCCTCCGCAACGGTGAGCTGCGGCCACAGTCGGGCGTCCTGGAATGACCGGCCGAGGCCGAGCCGGGCGCGCTGCCACGCCGGCCAGTCGGTGACGTCGGTGCCGCGCACGATGACTCGACCGTTGTCGTTGCGGCTGAATCCGGAGATGAGGTCGAAGAGCGTCGTCTTGCCGGCGCCGTTCGCGCCGACGAAACCGAGGATCTCGCCCTCGTGCAGCTGCACGTCGACCTCGTTGACGGCCATGACGCCGCCATAGCGCTTGGACAGCTGCCGCGTTTCCAGCACGATCTCGCGGTCGAGCAGCGGGATCACGTCCTCGGCCTTGACCTGCTCTTGGGCGCGGCCGTTGCTCGAGCCGACGCCGGCAGCCGCACCTTGCAGGAAGACGGCACGCAGCACGTCCGGGCGCTCCAACAAGTCCTTCGTCGGTCCGGAGAAGCGCACCTCGCCCTTCTCCATGAAGATGGCCCGCTCGGCCAGCTCCAGGGCGGTGTGCACCGACTGCTCGACGAGCACGATGGTGGTGCCCTGCGTATGGATGGCGCGAACGATGTCGATGAGCCGGTCGACGATCGTCGGCGCCAGACCGAGCGACAACTCGTCGATCAGCAACAGGTCGGGGCGCGCGAGGAACGCCTGACCGAGGCTCAGCATCTGCTGCTCGCCGCCGGAAAGGTCACCGGCCATCGTGTCCGCGCGCGTGCGCAGCACCGGGAAGTATTCGTGCACGCGGGCAAGTGCCTCGTCGAGGTAGCCCTTGTCCTTGCGGTAGAGCCACCCGGCGACGCGCAGGTTCTCGGTCACGCTCATCGTCGGGAAGACACCACGGCCGCCGGGCACGTGCATGATGCCGAGCCGCGACGTTGTCGAGGGATCGGCGTGGCTGATGTCGCGGCCCTTGAAATACATTGCGCCGCCGGTCGGGTCCAGCAATCCGCTGATGGTCTTGAGGAACGTCGACTTGCCAGCGCCGTTGGTGCCGAGCAGCGCGACCATCTCACCGGCCTGCACCTCGAAGTCGACACCGAACAACACCTGGACCCCGCCGTACGCCGCATCGACGCCGTAACAGGCGAGCAGCGCCTCGGACTTCGCCGCCGTCTCCGACCGCAGCGCCTGCTGGATGTCGCGGTTGACGTAGACCCAGGCGGACGCGCCGATCGCGCCGCCGGCGGCGACGAGGCACGCGAGGACGAGCAGTGCGACCCGGTTGCCATGAGCATCGCTGATGCCGCCGATGACAACGCCGAGCACGATGCCGCCGAGGGCATACCAGAGCAGGGACCAGGCGTAGGCCTGAGCCCGGAGTCTCGGGGGTGCGACCAGGCTGACCAGTGCGGTGTAGGCGGGCAGGAAGCCATAGGCGCCGATGCTCAACACGCCGGCGGCGACAACAGAAACACCGACCCACGGTGCGCCGGCCATGACCGCGGTGAAGAGACCGAACTCGATGACGAGGAAGCCGTTGATGAGCGACAGGCGCGACGCCCGCCCGGCAGCCAGTTCGCGCTGGGACAGGTAACCGCACAGCGTGACGCCGATCAGGCCGCCGACGCCGTACAAGGCGCTGACCAGGCCGCGGCTGGTCGGGCCGAAGTGGTAGACGTCGTGGAAGAAGTTGTTGAGCAGTGTCGGGAACGGGATCGTGCCCGCACCGAAGAGGAACGCCGCCATCCACGTGCGCCGCAACGTGCGGATCGCCTTGACCCGGCGGAAGCCCTCTCCGATCGAGGTCATCTGCTCGGCGGCCGAGATCACGCCGGCCGAGGCGCCGCGCTCCGGCTCCCGCAGCAGAGCCAGCAAGGCAACGAAGACGAACGTCGGAATCGCCAGCGCGACGAACGCAGCACGCCAACCGATGACGACTGCGAGCGCCCCCGCAGCGGGCCCGCCGATCAGGCCGATGCCGTTCGCGCCGAGCCGGAAGGTGCCGAACACCGAGCCGAGCCGTCGCGGCGGGTAGTAGTCGGACAGCAGGCTCGGGTAGACGGTCTCGGTGGTGAGGTTGCCGACGCCGCCGATGATGCGGGCAATGATGAGCACCGCCACGATGGGGGCAAGACCGGTCAGGATCGCCGTGAGACCCCAGATCACGCCGGCGATCTGCGACATGCGCACCCGGTTGAGGCGGTCCCCGAAGTAGCCGAGGAAGACGGCGAACATGACTGGCACAGCACCGGTTAGTGCTGCGATCGAGTCGATGCCCGCGTTGCTCAGGTGGAATGTGCTGCGGATGTTGGGCGAGAGCACGCCGAACGCGACGAGGTCGAAGCTCTGCACCCCCGCCATCGACAGCAACAGCAGCAAAGCCGCCGGCCCGGCCGGCCCAAGGTTGGTGAACGCGTCGCGAGCTCGGGTTCTCATCGCGAGCCCTCCGTCGCCACCCGACCGGCCAGAGCCGGCTCCACCGGTGGTGTCGCGTTCCCGAGCCCGACCGCTGCCTCGATCTCGGGCAGCACGTCGATCTCCTCCTTCGCCGCCTCGCTGACGTCGTCGACGCGCGTGTCGGCGACGAGGCTTGGCACGTAGATGCCGCGTCGGTTCGCGAGCTGGCGCAACGCGTAGTCACGGACCCGGAAGATCGCCTCGCCGAGGCCGCCGGGGATGAACATCAGCACCAGTAACAGCCCGGCGCCGGACGCGATGATGTTCCAACCGGGTGGCAGCAGGTACTGCGCGCCGTAGACGAAGATCGCACCGAGCACGGCGCCCGGGATCGAGCCCAGACCGCCGATCACGACCATGGTGAAGAACTCGAGGCCGTTCTCCGCGGTGAACGAGGCCGGGTTGAAGCCGAGCTGCTGGATGGTGAACAGCCCACCGGCCAGGCCGCCGACCGCTCCGGAGAAGGCGAACGCGACCAGGTTGATCCGGGTCGTGTTGATCGCGAACGACTGCGTCGCCAGCCGGTTGTCCTGACCGGCGATCGTGGCGCGACCCGCCGTGCTGTAGCGGAAGCCGCGGACAGCCGCGAGCGTCGCTGCCAGCGCGAACAGCGCGACGTAGTAGAACTGCGCGTCGCTGTCAGTGGCGATCCGGCCGAACAGATGCGGGCGCGGGATCGAGTCCTCGGTGATGAACCACGGGAAGTAGCGCTGGACGAAGAAGTAGCTCTCGGACGCGACGGCGAAGGCGAGCGTGACGACGCCGAGCTGCATCTGTCCGGGGATCCGCAACGCCGGGATGCCGATCAGGACGGCGATGACGGCCGACAGCGCGGCGCCGGCGATCAGCGCGAACATGATGTCCCAGCCGTGGCTTGCGACCAGCATGCTCATGGTCGCGCCACCGAACCCCATGAACGCGACCTGGCCAAGTGACACCTGGCCGGCGAAGCCGGTCAGCACGACGAGCGACGCGGCCACCATGCCGTAGATGAGGATCAGGCTCATCAGCTGCGTGTCGGCCGGCGACATCCACATCGGCAGGGTCAGCCCGACGATAAGGATGGAGAGCTTGATGCCGTGGCTGGAGATCCGGACCGGACGAAGGTGCGCGAGCTCCGGCGGCATCGGGCGCACCGGTTTGATGTTCTGCCAGGTGCTGATGCCACTGTCGGAGGCGCGGGTGAGCTTGTTGCGCTGCAACAGCAGCGAGAGCAGCACGATGCCGAGCAACACGACGTCCACCGCGGTCGCGTCGTGGAAGCTCCAGGCGGCCAGCTCGGAGGCGATGCCGATGCCGATCGAGGCGATGACGGCGATCGGCATGCTCGAGTAGCCGGCGAGGACGGCGGCGGCGAGCGTCTGCAGCAGCAGCTCCGGCCCGTTCTCGGACACGCTGCCGAAAGAGAGGAATCCCAGAATCGGGATCCGCAACAGCACGGCCAGCGCGGAGAGAACGCCGGTGATCGTCCACACGATCGTGGAGAGCCGGTTGACGGGAAGTCCGAGCAACCTGGCTCGGTCACCGTTGTCGGCCGCGGCCCGGATGGCAACGCCGTACGACGTGTAGCGCAGGAACCATGTCAACAGCAGCAGCGCGACCGGCACCACGAAGATCGCGACGACGAAGTTGGAGTTGAACAGGACTGGATAGATCCGGAAGTGGAAGTTCCACGGAACGGCGAACGACGGCGCCTTGGTGCCGCTCCACTCGACCGGGATGATCAGGCTTGCGCCGTCGAGCACCGTCGCCAGACCGATCGTGGCGACCGCGAAAATCAGGCGCGGCGCGTTGGCGAACCGCCGCAGGATGGTCGTTTCGAGAAACGCGCCGAGAAACGCGGCGATCACGAGGCCCGACACCATCGACAGCACATAGCTCACGCCGAGCTGCACATGGAACTCGATCGCGGTCACGGCGGCGACCGAGCCGAACGACGCGGCCGCGAAGTTGATCGCGCGGTTGGCCTTGTAGACCAGCACGATCGCCAGCGCGACGAGCGCGTTGATGCCACCGAGAATGGCGCCGCGGATGACGATGCCCGGCGGCGCGCCGTGCGGCAGCAGGTTGGCGGCGAGGAAGAACGCCGCCAGCACCCCGACCGTCGTAGTGGCGTAACGACGCCGGGGGGTGGCGACCGTGACGGTCGCCACCCCCGACAGCGCCTCTGCCGGCCGGAGTTGGGTGACCCGGTCGAACGGCACTGATCAGCCTCCGTAGAAGGGCGGTTTGCCAGACGGGAACTGTCCGGGCTGGAAGCGTCTGCCGCTGTAGATCTCGACGTACGTACCCGGTTTGCCGTTGTACGAAGACGTGCCCGGGGTCCAATAGACCTCTCGCGAGTCCTTGACCGCCGTGTGGCCGGGCCCGAAGTACCACGTGCCCCACGCGCCGCCCGGTGAGCTCACCGGCAACCCGTGCGTTCCGGCCGCGATGTTCGCCGGGTTCAGGTCCGGCCCGGCCGCCTGGAGTTGGTCGAACATCGACAGCTCGATGTAGTACTCCGACACCGAGCTGATGTTGACCGGCAGCCCGATCTTCTTGAGCACCTTGCCGGCCTCGCTGTTCGGACTCAGCAGCTTCGCCGTCGATGCTGCCTGAGACAACCCGAACAACCTGTTGCGTACCGCGGTCTGGTCCCACAGCTGCGCCCAGTTGTCGCTGTCGGTGTAGGCGACGCCGATGATCAGGTACTCGGGGTAGTAGCCCTGGTTGGCCGTGTCCTTGGTCAGGAAGACCGGTGAGATCGGGTCACACGCGAGAACGATTGTCGTGTCCTTGTTCGCGGCGAACTGGATCGCCGCGCGCTGCGCGTCATTGGGGAAGTCCTGGATGTTCAGCTGGTAGTTGTACTGGTCCAGCCGGCTCGAGGAGACGTGGTAGGTGCTTTCCAGGATCGCCTTGTTCTGCTGGACGCACTCCTGGTACTCGGGGTTGTTCGGCACGTACGTCCCGAACTTTCGCTGCAGACCCTTCAGGCTCGTCGCACCGTCGTTGCCGGCGAACTGCGCCGGGTAGTTGACGATCTGCTTGCCCATGAACTCGCCGAGTTCCTTGGCGATCGTCGAGCAGTCCATGATGGTCGACCACATGTAGGGGTCGTACTTCTTGTACCAGGACTCGGGGAAGTAGGGCGCTGCCTCGGGCAGCCACATCTTGTAGCGAGCCGCGCATTCAGCGAACGGACCCCACTCGAAGTCGCCCTCGAAATCGATCGACGAGAAGCCGTGCAACGAGTTGGCCTCAGTGTCCGCGTCGGCGCACGCAGCCGCCTGTCCTTGCCCTAGTTCCTCGTCGGAGTAGGTGCCCTTGCCGTTGTAGTCCTTCAGCACGACGTGCCGGCCGTAGAGCTCCATCGTCTTGTTGAAGTAAGCGATGAGCGCGGCCTTGTACTTCGCGTCCTCTTCGTAGGTGCTGCCGCCGGAGGCGACGATCTGCGCGTCGTTGGCCTGCTCGTTGGCGCCATTGGCGTCGGAGGTGTGGCGGTGGATGATCGTGATCGTCGAGGCGGTCACGCCGTTCCAGGTCTTGCCGCCGTTGTTGCCGGTGAACTTCCCGATGCACGGGGCCGCGTAGACCGAGAAGGGAATCTGCCGCACACCCTTGCTGCAGGTGAAGCCACCGCGCGTGACGCCTGAGCCGATCTGCACGGTGTTGCTGCCGCCGGTGGCTGCGCCGCCTGCCGCGGCGTTGGCAGCGGTCGCGCCGCCGCCCGCATTGCCGCCGGCCGCCGCGGCACCGGGTGCTGCCGCGCCGCCGGCCGAGCCGACGCCCGGAAGCGAGCTCGCGCCTCCTGCACCGGCTGCGGCCCCCTGAGCGCCGGTGTTAGCGCCGGTCGAGCCGTAGATGCCCTTACCGGAGGAGGCGGCCTGAGCATTGTTGCCATTGCCGGAGTAGGTCGGGAAGAGCGCCAGCGCGACCACCCCAGCCAGCGCACAGACGTAGAGGACGACGTAGCGGCGCAGGTGGTACGCCGTACGCAGCGCGCTACGCGCAAAAGGGTCGGACAGCGCATCGATGTTCGAGCGTTGTTCCCGGATTGACGAAGCCATGGCACTCCTCCGCGGGTCGGACGCCATTAGGGCCCATTGAACCCTTTGCCCGATAAGCGGCTCTAGGGAGGTTGTGACCCAGATCACAAGACGTAACCCTCGGATTAGCTCCGATCGCGACCTGCACGCTCAAATCGGCGCCCTGCGACACTCTCCGTGTGCGTCTCGCCGGCTCGATTGCGATCGTGACCGGGGCGAGCCACGGCATCGGCCGGGCGACCGCTCGAGCGTTCGCCGTCCGAGGGGCAACTGTCGTTGCGTCCGGCCTTCACGAGCAGGAGCTCGCGGATCTGGCCGGTGACATCGGCGGGTCCCACCTCACGGTCGATGTCCGCGACCCGGCGCACGCCGACGCTCTGGTGAAGCACGCCGTGGACCGGCACGGCCGGCTCGACGTCGTCGTCGTCAACGCCGGCGTCGGCCATGCCGGGCCAGTCGCCGAGATGAGTGCCGCCCGCGTGGCCGATCTCGTCGACATCAACGTGCGTGCGCCACTGCTGCTGACACGCGCGGCCCTGCCGGCGCTCCTGGACCAGCGCAGCGGCGCGATCGTGCTCGTCTCCTCGATCGCGGGACGGATGCCGGTGGCGGGCGAGGCGGTCTACTCGGCCACCAAGGCGGCGATCGAGGCGTTCGCCGAGCCGCTGCGCGAGGAGCTGCGGGGCACCGGCGTCACGGTGTCGACGGTGGCGCCGGGCGTGGTGGCGACACGATTCTTCGAGGACCGCGGCGCGCCCTATGCGCGGCGCTTCCCCCGCCCGCTGCCGCCGGAGGCGGTCGCCGCGGTCATCGCACGCGCCGCGGAGACCGGCGCGCCGCAGTCGGTGGTTCCGCGCTGGCTCGCACTACCCGCGCGCATTCACGGCATGGCCCCGGCGACATTCCGTCGGCTGGCCCGCCGCTTCGGCTAACGTTGACGCTGCGGCGATGCCGGTTGCGTCTAGGCCATACGACGCCAGCAGGTCGCCTCGCTTGCCGTGCGGGATGAACTGCGTCGGCAGGCCGAGGCTCGTCACGCGTGTCGCCGCACCGGCCCGGCGCAGTTCCCGGGCGAGCGCGTCGCCGACGCCGCCCGCGACGACGCCGTCTTCGGCGGTGACGACCACGTCGTACGACGACGCCAGTCGGACCAGCGCGTCGTCGACCGGCAGCACCCAGCGCGGGTCCACGACGGTCACGGCGACGCCGTCCTCAGCCAGCAGGTCAGCAGCCTCGACCGCGGCCGCGGCGATGGCGCCGACCCCGACGATCAGGACGCGCGCGTCCACGTGCGCGCGGAGCACGTCGGCGCGGCCGATGCGGCCGACCGCGGGCAGCTCGCCGCCAGGCTGGGTTGCCGGCGGAACTTGCGCCTTGGGGAAGCGCACGACGGTCGGGCCGGTCTCGTCGCCGACCGCCTCGCGGAGCAGTTCGCGCAGCTGGGAGGCGTCCCGCGGCGCGGCGACCCGCAGGCCCGGCACCACGCCGAGCAGGGCCATGTCCCACATGCCGTGGTGGGACGGCCCGTCGTCACCCGTCACGCCGGCGCGGTCCAGGACGACGGTGACGGCTTGTCGGTGCAGCGCGACGTCCAGCAGCACCTGGTCGAAGGCCCGGTTGAGGAAGGTGGCGTAGACGCAGACCACGGGATGCACGCCACCGAACGACAGGCCGGCCGCCGACGCCAACGCATGCTGCTCCGCGATGCCGACATCGAAGATCCGATCCGGAAACTCGAGCGCGAACGGGTGCAGCCCGACCGGACGAAGCATCGCCGCGGTGACCGCCACGACATCGTCGCGCTCGCGGCCGAGCGCGAGCATCTCGTCGGCGAAGACCTGAGTCCACGGCAGTCCGGCCCCGGTCGCGGTCGGACGGCCGGTGCGCGGATCGATCGCGCCGACGCCGTGCAGGCAGTCGGCCTCGTCGTCCTCGGCGGGGGCGTAGCCCTTGCCTTTCCGGGTCACGCAGTGCACCACGACCGGGCGACCGAAGCCGCGGGCGCGCTCGAGCGCGTGCTCGACGGCCGCGACGTCGTGCCCGTCGACCGGCCCCACGTATTTGAGCCCGAGATCTTCGAACATCACCTGCGGCGCGAGCAGGTCCTTGAGGCCTTGCTTCACGCCGTGCAGGGCGGCGTACGCCGGCTTGCCGATCAGCGGCGCTCGTGGGACGGTGCGCTTGACCGCCGACAGGGCGCTCTCCCACTCCGGCAGCAACCGCAACGACGCCAGGTGCTGGGCGAACCCGCCGATGGTCGGCGCGTAGGAGCGCCCGTTGTCGTTGACGACGATGATCACCGGCCGGTTGGAGCCGGCGATGTTGTTGAGCGCCTCCCAGCACATGCCGCCGGTGAGGGCACCGTCGCCGACGACGGCGACGACGGCGCGGCCGGACTCCCCGCGGACGCCGAACGCTTTGGCCAGCCCGTCGGCGTAGGACAGCGCCGTCGAGGCATGCGAGTTCTCGATCACATCGTGCACGCTCTCGGCCCGCGAGGGATAACCGGACAGGCCACCGGCCTGCCGCAGCGACTCGAAGGCATCGGCGCGGCCGGTGAGCATCTTGTGCACGTAGGCCTGATGGCCGGTGTCCCAGAGCAGCACGTCGCGGGGCGAGGAAAAGGTCCGGTGCAGTGCGATGGTCAGCTCGACGACACCAAGATTGGGGCCGAGGTGCCCGCCGGTCCGGCTGACGGACTGCACGAGATGATCACGGATCTCCCCCGCCAGCTGTGCCAGCTGACCCTGGTCGAGCCGACGCAGATCGCTGGGACCGGTGAGGCCGGCCAGCAGCGTCATGAGGCCACCGCGGCCCGGATCGACTCGCGGAGTGAGTTCATCGTCGCGAGGACCGCAGTCGGTTCGTAGCCACAGTGGGCCATGCAGTTCGCGCACCGCGGGTCCCTACCCCGGCCGAATGCATCCCAGTCGGTCGTGTCGAGAAGTTCCCGCCAGGTCGCCGCGTAGCCGTCGGCAAGCAGGTAACACGGCCGTTGCCAGCCCAGCAATGAGTACGACGGGATCCCCCACGGCGTGCACTCGAAGTCGCGCTTTCCTTCGAGGAAGTCGAGAAAGAGGGGCGAGTGGTTGAGTCGCCACTTCTTCCGGCGGCCCTCGTCGAACGCCTTGCGGAACAGCTCACGCGTCTCCTGGACACCGAGGAAGTGCTCCTGATCGGGCGCCTTCTCATAGGCATAGCCGGGTGAGATCTGCATGTTGTCGACGCCGAGTTCGTCGTTGAGGTAGTCGAGCACGTCGATCACGTCTTGCGGGCTGTCGGTCGTGAAGAATGTCGTGTTGGACATCACCCGGAAGCCCGCGGCCTTGGCCTGCTTGATCGCGTCGACCGCCTGGTCGAAAACACCGTCCTTGCACACCGACTCGTCGTGCCGGTCGCGCAACCCGTCGATGTGCACCATCCACGCGAAGTCGGGGTGCGGCGTGAACCTGTGCATGTGCTTCGGCATCAGCAACGCATTCGTGCAGAGCAGCACGATCTTCTTGCGGCCGAGCAGCTGCCGCACGATCTCGTCGATCTGTGGGTGCATCAACGGCTCGCCGCCTGCGATCGACACGATCGGCGCGCCGCACTCCTCCACCGCACCCACCGCCTGCTCGACCGGCATCCGCTGCTTGAGCACGGTGTGCGGTTGCTGGATCTTGCCGCAGCCGGCGCATTTCAAGTTGCACGCGAACAACGGCTCCAGCTCCATGACGAGCGGATACTTGTCCACTCCCCGCACCTTCTGCTTGAGCAGGTAGGCGCCGAGACGCAGGTTCTGACGCAAGGGCATGGCCATGAGTGGCTCCTCAACTCACCTCTCGGGGCAGGGTGAAGGTGACGTTTTCCTCGACCGCGCTCACTTCATGCACGTCGATCGGGCCGAGGCCGCGTAGGCAGTGCACGATCTCGTCGACGAGATGCGGCGGGGCCGACGCGCCGGCGGTGATGCCGATCCGGCTCGCGCCAACGAGCCACTCCAAGTTGATGTCGCCCGCGTCGTCGACGAGATGTGCTTCTGCGCCGGCACGGCGAGCGACTTCGACGAGTCGCTGCGAGTTGGAGGAGTTGACCGAACCGACAACGAGCACGAGGTCACTGTCGATGGCGATCTCGCGGACGGCGGTCTGCCGGTTGCTGGTCGCGTAACAGATGTCGTCGCTGCGCGGTGCGACGAGCGCAGGGAACCGCTTGCGCAGCCTGCCGGCGATCCGCTCCGCCTCGTCCACCGCGAGGGTCGTCTGCATCACGTAGGCAACGTTGTCGGGATCGGCGGCCGCGACGGACGCGGCTTCCTCGACGCTGTCCACTACGACGACGTTGCCGGGCGCCTCCCCGACCGTGCCAACGACCTCTTCGTGGTCGCGGTGACCGATCAGGAACACCGTCGCGTCCTTGGTGGCATAGCGGCGGACCTCGTTGTGCACCTTCGCGACCAGCGGGCAGGTGGCGTCGATGACCGAGAGCCCGCGATCGCTTGCGTCGCGACGCACCGCGGGCGTCACACCATGCGCCGCAAAGATGACACGTGCGCCGTCCGGGACCTCGTCGAGCTCTTCGACGAACACCGCGCCGCGGGCTTCGAGGGCCGCGACGATGTGCGCGTTGTGCACGATCTGCCGGCGCACGTAAATCGGTGCCCCGTAACGGTCGAGAGCACGTTCCACGATGTCGATCGCCCGCTCGACGCCGGCACAGAACGACCGCGGCGCTGCCAGCCGGACCTCGCGTGTCGCCGCTGCCGCCGACCAGTCATCCATGACGCGAGCCACCTGGGTCAGCGTTCGCAGCGCGCGGTAGCCGTCGCGGACGATGCCTGGCCGAGCCAGCGGCGCGGCCGGCGTGTCAGTGACGACGCGTACGACGGCGAACGGGCGGTCTCCGGCCGCGGTCGCCACCGTCGCGCTCTCCATGTCAACCGCCAGCGCACCGGTCATCGCCAGCCGGGCGAAGTCATCACCTCGCGCAAGGCTGTGCTGGGTTGCGATCGGACCGAGGTGCACGGTGAGCCCACACCGCCGCAACGCGCCGGCGAGCAGGGGCGCCGACGGGCACTGAACGGTCGTGCCGTCGCTGCGCACCTCCGTCGCGACGACGACGTCACCGACCTGAACCCAGGGCGCCACACCCCCGGCAACACCAAGCATCGCAACCGGACCGGGCAACTGCGCGACAACGTTCGCTCGTGGCGCACGCATACCGACCCTGGTGACCGGTGCCGAGGTGCCCCGTCGTACCGCGAGGTGCTCGGTGCGCAGCGCGACGCAAATGGTCATTGCCCTGCCCTCAGGTAGCGACCGAGGGCGCTGATCGGGAAGACCAGCCGGTAGAGGTGGTAGTTGATGTAGAAGTCGCCGGGGAAGCCGGTGCCAGTGAACTGAGGCTCGTCCCAGCCTCCGTCTTCTCGCTGGGTGCGCGCCAGCCAGGCGACCCCCCGCTCCACCGGCTCGCTGCTGTCACCCGCGGCGAGCAGTGCCATCAGCGCCCATGCGGTCTGCGACGCGGTGGAGTCGCCGCGGCCGGCCCAGGCGAGGTCGTCGTAGGAGCGAAGGTCCTCACCCCAGCCGCCGTCGGCGTTCTGGTGGCGATGCAGCCAACGCACGGCGCGTTGGATGCGCGCGTCGGCCGGGTCGATGCCGGCGGCAACGAGTGCGGGCACGACCGCGCCGATGCCGTAGACGTAGTTGGCGCCCCAGCGGCCGAACCACGACCCGTCCGGCTCCTGCGCGGCGAGCAGCCACTGCACCCCGCGCTGGCACTCTTCACTGTTCGCGAGCTGCGTGTGGGCGAGCATCTCCACCACGTGCGCGGTGACGTCGGCGGACGGCGGGTCGATCACTGCGCCGAAGTCGCAGAACGGCAGCTTGTACGCAAGCTCTCGAGTGTTGTCTGCGTCGAACGCGCCCCAACCGCCGTCCTTGCACTGCATGCCGGCGGTCCAGCGAACCCCGCGTTCGACCGCGTCCTTCGCTCGCTCACCGCCGGCGCGACGAAGCGCCAGCACGACCTCGGCGGTGTCGTCGGTGTCCGGGTAGCCGTCGTTGGCGAACTCGAACGCCCACCCGCCGGGCGCGAGCGCCGGTCGCTGCACTGCCCAGTCACCCGGGACGCGGATCTCTTCGTCGAGTATCCAGTCGACCGCGCGCCGAACCGCCGGGTGATCCGGGTCGACGCCTGCGTCGAGCAGTGCGGTCAGCGCAAGTGCGGTGTCCCAGACAGGCGACTGGCAGGCCTCGAGCCGTCGTACGACGGATCCGTCCGGCAGCGTCTCGCGGATGAGGAATCCGTCGAGTCCGCGGATCGCTGCGGCGACCGGCGGCGAGTCCAGCGGGTAGCCCATCAGGTGCAGCGCAAGGATCGAGTAGACCCACGGCGGCTGGATGCCGCCCCAGGAGCCGTCCGCCTCCTGCCGGGCCAGGATCCACTCGACGCCGCGGCGCATCGCCAGCCGGCGTAACGGACGGAACGCGTGCCGGGCATAACCGTGCAGCACCTTGTCGAGTCGTTGGAACGCACCGGCCCACGACAGCATCCGTTGTGGTTTCGGCGAGGGCGCGCCGGTGCGGAGCTCGCCGATGCCGAAGGACATCGGACGCTCCGGCCGCATCGTCGCGACGATCGTGAGCGGCACGACGGTCTGCCGCGCCCAACAGGCCCAGTCGTAGACGTTGAACGGGAACCACTTCGGCAGGAACACCAGTTCCGGTGGCAGGTTGGGCAGCTCGTCCCAGGACCACAACCCGAACAACGCCAGCCACACTCGGGTGAAGACCCGGCTCGACTCGACGCCACCGTTGTCGAGCACCCACTGGCTCGCACGTTGCATGTGCGCGTCGGCCGCGTCGTCGCCGGCGAGCCGGAGTGCGACCCAGGCCTCGACCGTCGTCGACAGGTCGGCCGGGCCGCCGTAGAAGTTGGCCCAGGTGCCGTCGTCGCGTTGCTGCGAGCGGATCCAGCGTGCGGCCTCGTCCGTCTCCTGCGCGGTGCGGATGCCGAGGAACTCCCGGAGCAGCAAGTCCTCTGCGTCCATCGTCACGTTGGTCTCTAGCTCGCCCTTCCACCAGCCCGCGTCGTCCTGCAGCGACAGCAGGTAGTCGACGGCCGCGTCGAGCGTCGCGCGCACATCCGGCCCGACGGTCAGGTCGGCGCGATCGGCGGCCAGGGTCACGTCAGCTCTCCCTCGTCACGATGAAGCGGCCGAGCGCGACGAGTTCGTCGCGCGCATCGGAGTCGATGGCCGCGGCGGACAATGCCCGCTCGCCGATCGCGAGCCGGCGTCGAGCCTCCTCGGCGGCCCAGGCGCGGCCGCCAGCACTTTCGACGAGAGCTGCGGCCGCGGCGATGTCGTCGTCGGTGTCGGGACCATCGGTCTGCAACCAGGCCGCGAGCGCCCGTCCCGTTGCACCGCCGTGGGTGGTCGCCCAGGTGATCGGCAGCGACTTCTTCCGGGCGCGCAGGTCGCTGCCGACCGGCTTGCCGGTCGTGCCCGGGTTGCCCCAGATGCCGAGCAGGTCGTCGATGAGCTGGAAGGCGAGCCCGAGCTCCGCGCCGTAGGTCGCCAACGCGTCGACAGTCCCGGCGTCGGCTCCGCCGAGGACCGCACCGATGGCAGCTGAGCAGGAGAGCAGAGCACCGGTCTTGCCGGCCGCCATGTCGAGACATTCGTCGACGCTGACGTCGGCGGCATCCTCGAAGGCGAGGTCGCGGTGCTGCCCGCGGATCAGCTCCTGCGTCGTTGCCGCGACCAGCCGCGCCGCCTCGACCGCGTCGATGGTGCCGACGTCGAGCAACACCGAAGTGGCCAGCGCCAGCAGCGCGTCGCCGCAGAGGATCGCGGCCGGCGCGCCCCACTGGGCCCAGACCGTACGCCGGTGCCGCCGCTCGACGTCGCCGTCCATCAGGTCGTCGTGCAACAGCGAGAAGTTGTGCACGAGCTCGACAGCGACGGCACCGGGAACAGCGACTGCCCACGATGCGCCCACCGCTTGGGCGGAGAGCAGCGCGAATGCCGGCCGCACCGCTTTGCCGCCGCTGCCCGCCGTCGGCCGGCCCGCGACATCGGTCCAGCCGAAGTGGTAGCGGGCCAGCCGAGCGCTGTCCGCGTCGAGCGAGTCGACCGCCGTGCGCAACGCGGGCTCGACCGCGTCGCGGCCGCGCAGCAGGGTGGTAGGCAGGGCGATCGTCATGCGGCTGCTCCGGTTGTGCGCCGCGTCAGCCCGGCAAGGATCGCGTCGGCTGCAGCATCGCCGCTGCGCACGGCGCTTTCCATCGTCGCCGGCCATCCGGTCGCGCAGTGTGCACCGGCCAGCGCGAGCCGGTCATAGCTCGTCGTCGCCGGCGGCCGGTATCTGCTGACGCCCGGCGACGGCCGGAACGTCGCACTGCGCTCGCGGGTGACGAAGAAGTCGAGAAGCGTTGCCTGTCGTGTCGCCGGCAACAGGCGATTGAGCTCGAGCACGAACATGTCCTTCAGTCGCGCCACCGGAGTGTCGATGAAGTCGTCCGCCGCCGACAGCGAGACCGCGAGGTATTGACCGCCGCGAATGCCGGACTGGCGCGTGCGGTCGAACACCCACTGCACGGGTGTGTCGACCCCGGCAACGAATGGCTCTTCGAGCACGGCCCGGTCGTAGACCAGGTGCAGGTTGACGATCGGTGATGCACCAAGCTGCGCCGACCATCCGGCCGCCATCGCGACAGCTCCGGCCGGCAGGAGCTGCTCCATGTGTTCCGGATCCGTCGCAACGACGACGGCGTCGACGCGGAGCTCGTCCTGGTCGAACTGGACCGACCACTGGTCACCGATGTTGGTGATGCGCTGCACGCGCGTGTGCGTGCGCACCTGCGAGCCGACGCCGGTGAGGCTGCGGGTCGCCGCGTCGCCGTGCAGTTGCTGCAACGGGACGAGTGACCAGCCGATGTCCGCCGCCGCGGCGTCGGTGAGCAGGCCGATCTGAAAGACCGTTGCCGCAATGGCGAGCGACGAGGCGTCCGCTCGCGCGTTCATGGTCGCGACGCCGACCAGCTCCCACAGGGCGTCGACGACCGCCGACGACTGGCCATGAGCACGCAGCCAGTCACCCAGCGAACGATCGTCTGTGCGCGGGTCGGCCCGGTCGACGTTGCGCATCGCCAGCGCACCGCGCACCGCTCGCGCCCGGTCGGCGGTCGAGAGCACCGCATAGCCGCGGAGCGACCGCGCCAGATGCAGCGGGGCCGGCATCCGGTCACGACGCAACCTGGCCCGCCGTCCGTCGGATGCGCGCACGACCGGCACGTCGAGTCGCGCCTGCAGCGTTGTCTGCTCGGTCACACCGAGCCGGTCGAGCAGCGCGCGGTAGGACGTGCAGCACCGCATGAACACGTGCTGGCCGTTGTCGACATCGAGGTCGCCGTGCCGAAACGAGTGGGTGAGACCGCCGAGTCGTGGCTTGGCTTCGAGCAGCGTGACCGCACAGCCCGCGTCGGCGAGGCGGATCGCGGCAGTGATGCCGGCGAGGCCGCCGCCGATGACCGCGACAGAAGGAGTCATCCGGTCCGCCCCATCAGGGACGCGGCCGCGACGCGGGTCTTCTGCCAGCCGGACAACGACAGCCTGCGGTCGCGGATGAGCCCAGGATCGGCGGCGATGCGGTCGAGAAGTCGCCGGTAGATCCCGGACATCGCGGCGCAGCAGGCCGCGCTGCGGCGGTCGAGCAACGGAACGAGCCGCAGCCCGTCGAGGTACCAGTTGCGTGCTCGATCAGCGCTGAACCGTACGAGTGCTGAGAGGGCGCCGTCGTCGTCGACGAGGACGCCCCGGTCGTCGACACGCAGCACGACGCCGAACCGGTCCAGATCCTGCTGCGGCAGATAGATGCGGCCGTTCAGCAGGTCCTCGCGGATGTCGCGCAAGATGTTGGTCTGTTGCAAGGCGATGCCAAGTGCGTCGGCGTACGCCGGTGCCGTGGTCATGTCCTGCGCACCGAACACGGACAGGCACAGCCGGCCGATCGAACCCGCGACGCACCGGCAGTAGCGCCTGAGGTCGTCGAAGGTGGCGAATTGGCTTCCGACGACGTCCATCTCGACGCCTTCGAGCAGCTCGTTGAACGCGTCGAGCGGCACCGGGAAGCGCAGCATCGCATCGTGCAGGGCGACGAGCACTTCGTCGCCGCCGTCGTCGCCGCTCGCGCCGAGCCGGGCTAGGGAATCGCGAACTGCGGCGAGGTCAGTCAGCTTCGCCTCGCGCGGGAGGTCGCCGTCGCCGATGTCGTCAACGCGGCGGGCAAGTGCATAGATCGCGCACAACGCGTCGCGCTTGTCCGGCGGAAGCAGCCGGATGCCGTAGTGGAAGTTGCGCGCCTGGGTGCGGGTGATGTCGGCGCACGTGACGTAGGCCTCCGCGACAGTAGCGGTCATCGCCGCACCACCAGCAGCCGGACGGCATGACGCGCGATGTCCTGTCCGCGCGGCTTCGGTGTGGTCGCGCCCACGTTGTAGTCGCAGCGGCGCAGTGCGTCCGCTGTCGCCAGCCCGCCGGCGACATAGCCCGCGACCGCCAGCCGCGCAGCGCCGTGCAGGCGCCTCAGCAGCGCAGGACCGCTTTCGAACAAGGCCGCGGCGCGGTCCACCTGCATTGCGATGGCCCGCCGCAGGCCAACAGGTGTGACCGGCGAAGTGAGGTCGGCGTCGGTGACGCCGAAGCGGGCCAGGTCGTCCTGCGGCAGATAGACACGGTCCCGGAGCCGCTTGTCCTCCGCGACGTCCTGACAGTGCTCCAGCAGCTGCAGCGCCGTGCACACGTCATCAGACAGTTGGCGCGCCTGCTCGTCGTCCACGTCGAACACCGCCAGCACCAGCCGCCCTACCGGGTTGGCGGACAGGCGGCAGTAGCCGGCCAGGTCGTCGTACGACGGATAGCGCGCCACGGCCTGGTCCTGCCGGTTGGCCGCGATCAGGTCGAGGAACGGCTGCAGCGGCAGCCGGCCGGCCGGGTCGAGGGACCGCCTCAGGCCGGCCTCGATTCCGCCGAGCCGCTCCAACCGCTGTTCCCGGGACGCCGACGGGTCGTCGCCGGCGTCGTCGATCAACCTCGCAGTGTCGTAAACCGTGCGCAGGTCACGGCGGTAGCGCCGGGGCAGCACCCGCAGCGCAACAGGGAAGTTCTCCGCCTGCTCGAGCCGGCGCAGCTCCCGCCCAACCAGGGCGGCGTCGTCCATAACGGGCGGCACACTTTCGATCCAAGTTGATTGATCTTGCACATTCCTGACGTGACCTGGTGATTGTCGGGACGAATTTTTGTCACCGGAGTACAAAGAACTGGTGACCACGTCCTCGGTGACCACGCTGCCGGACCTGCTGCCCACCCTGGTGGAGGATCTCCCGCAGGTCCTGGAAGAGGTGGTTGGGCTACTTCGCGAGGAGTGGCCGGACTACGCCTCATTCCTCGCCGACGACCCGGCGGGCATCAGCGAGACGGCCGAGGCGGCGCTACACCGGCTGGTCGCGCTCGCGCAAGGCGACAGCACCGCAGCCCGGCCGCTGCCCGGCGAAGGCGAGCTGTTCGAGGAGCTGGGCCGGATCGAGTGGCGTGAAGGCCGGTCGCTGTCCAGCCTGCTGTCGGCCTACCGGGCCGGCGCCCGGGTGGCCTGGCGACACATGTCCCGGGGGGCCCTGCGGCGGGGCGTCGCGCCGGAGGCGATCGCGCAGCTCGCCGAGGCGGTGTTCGTCTTCGTCGAGGACCTGTCCAGCGCATCCGCGCGCGGCTATGTCGACGAGCAGCTCGCGACGGCGGCGGAGCGGGAGCGGCTGCGCGCCGAGCTGGCTGATCTGCTGATGTCGGAACGCGCCGACCTCACCCTCGTACGCAGCACGGCGGCGGCGGCCGGCTGGCCGCTGCCGGCAACCGCGGCGCTGGTCGTCGTCGAGCCGGCGCACGGGCAGGAGTTCTTCGCCCGGCTCGACACCCGGGCGCTGCCGATCCGGCGGCCCGAGCTGTGGGCAGCGATCGTGCCCGATCCGGACGCACCCGGACGCCGGGCCCGACTCGCGGAGGCGCTGCACGGGCTCGGCGCGGTGGTCAGCTCATCCGTGCCGCTGGAGGCGCTGCCGGCGACAATCCGCGACAGCACCACCGCGCTGCGGTTACGGGCCGAGGGTCTGCTCGACGAAGACCCGGTTTTCGTCGACAAGCACTACGACGCGCTGCTGGTGCACGGCGATACGCGCCTGCTCGACCTGCTGACACAGCAGGTGCTCGCGCCACTCCATGGCCTGCCCGCGGGTACGCGGGCCCGGTGGGAAGAGACGCTCGCCGCCTGGCTGCGCACGATGGGCGACCGGCAAGAGATGGCCCGGGTGCTGCATGTGCACCCGCAGACGGTGCGCTACCGGGTCGGCCAGCTGCGCTCGCTGTTCGGCACCGCCCTGGACGACCCCGACATGCGGTTACGCCTCACCCTCGCCCTCTGCTGGCGCGGCCTATGAGCTGGAGCGAGAGTCGCGCGGCGCAGCCCATAAGGAGAGCCTGCGAGCCGTAGCGCAAGCGCGCGACCGAGCGACCCTAAATCTGCGCGGCGATGCCGGGGTCGACCCGCACGACGCCGGCCAAGTTGGTGAGCGGCACCGGCACGTATTCGACGTACAGACCGGTGTGCGGCGCGACGAGCATCATGCCGTTGCCGGCGTAGATCGCGACGTGGTCGATGTTGGTCGGGTCGGTCGGGTCGTAGTGCCAGAACAACAGGTCACCCGGGCGCGCGTCGGCGTAGGCGACGTGCGGTCCGGCGAACCACTGTTGCTGTGACACCCGCGGCATCCTGATGCCGGCGTGTGCGAACGACCACTGCACCAAGCCGGAACAGTCGAACGAGTCCGGCCCCGTCGCGCCCCAGACGTAGGGCTTCCCGACGCGACCCGCGGCCGCGCGCAGGATCGTGTTGATCTGCAACCGGGTCATGAACTCGCCGGCGTCACGGATGACGATCATCTCGCGCAGCAGCGTTGCCCGGGCATGCTTGCCGACGATGCTCTTCACATCGCTGCGCAGCTGAGCGGGGTCGGCGTGCGGGGCGCTGATGAGGATGCCATTGGCGTGCGGCAAGCCGAGCTCGCGGCCACGCACGTCCGATACGACGGCGTCGACGCCGGCCATGCCGACCGAGGCAAAAGCGCCGATGCGCACGGGCACGTCATGGGCCGCCCGAACCGGCACGGTTTCGCCGAGCGGCAGCTGCGCGTCGTGACCCATGTCGAACGACGCGGTCAGCTCGCCACCGGCGATGCTCTGCCACAGCGGCTGCGACGCAGCGGTCAGCTTCGGTGTCCACGCGCGGAACAAGGCCGGACGCACACCGAGCACCGAGGCGCGGTGCCCGTCCACGACCGCCGCGCCCGCGGACACGGTCAGCAGGGAATGCACCCCGTCCAGATGCCGGATCGCGCTGATCTGCTTCGGGGTGAGCGTCCGCGGCCCACTCACCAGGAGCGTGGCGTCGGTCAGCCGCTTGGGCTTCGGCACCGCGGCCACCGACGCGCTCATGGCGTCGGAGGAGAGAAAGTCGGTGTTGGGCGCGGGCGCCGCCGGGGCGGGCGCGGCAGGGAGTGCAAGCGTGTTCAGATGCTGCCCGGCGGCGCTGGCACGATGCGCCTTGTTCGACCCGGAACGGATGGTTGCGGCACCGGCTCCGGTCGCCACGGTGAGCACGACGCAAGCGACGATCGAGATAGGGGCTGCCCCGCGGACGCGAGGGACGACCGACGCCAGCCGCCTGGGCATGATGCCGACCTCCTCACGCGTCCGTTGCGCTGCCCCCGCCACTGGTTCAACGAGGCCGAACCCGACGAGGTGACGGGCAGACGCCCATGCTCCTGACATCGGTTCGACCGGAGTTGCCGTGAATTGTGCCGGTTCCCCGGACCGTGATCAACCGACCTGTCAGCCGGCGAGCGCCTTTGCGGCTACGCGGAGGTCGTTGACGAGGCCGTCGTACGCCGCATCTCGGTTGTCCGCTCGCAGCACGGCCGACGGGTGGATGGTGGCGAGCGCGAAGGCCGACCGGGGCGCGCCGTCCTCGGCGCGCGTGAACGCGGCCGGATCGTCGGCAGAGGCCGGCCAGGGCAGCAGCACACCGCGGGACTTCGTCACGCGAAACGATGGGCCGAAGAGCGCCTTTCCGGCGGTCGCGCCGAGCGCGACGACTACCTCCGGGTCGAGCAGCGCGAACTCCGCGACGAGCCACGGCCGGCAGGCGCCGACGTCGTGCGCGTCCGGCGTCGCGTGGATGCGCCGCTTGCCGGCCCCGCCGGAGGTGAACTTGAAGTGCTTGACCGCGTTGGTCGTGTAGGTGTGCGCCGGGTCGA
>Ga0207705_10001133_pt1 | contig 21689 bp, 27 predicted proteins | sample KBSC13metaG_FD_184314 | JGI IMG/M metagenome (GOLD analysis project Ga0207705, IMG submission 184314) | Corn rhizosphere microbial communities from Kellogg Biological Station, Michigan, USA - KBS C1-3 metaG (SPAdes) (version 2) | ecosystem: Host-associated > Plants > Roots > Rhizosphere > Soil ... | reverse complement strand
CGTCGAGCCATCGCCATGCACGATCAGCGGCCGCCCGCGCCGCAGCAGATCGAGATAGAGCGCCGTCGTGCCGATCGGTGCGACGATATTGGCGGCATAGGTCGCGGCCGGGCGCAGGACGGTCAGCCCGAACGCCGCTGCCGCGGCGGCGGCCTCGAAGCGCTGTTCGGCGATGGCCTTCTGGTAAGCGTAGCGGAATTTCGGCGACGGCTGGCGGGGGTGCGTCTCGGTGATCGGATAAACCGCGGCCGGCGCGGTGAACACGTCCACCGTGCTGCACAGCAGATAGTGCGGTGTGTGGCCGCTGAACGCCGCAATGGCGAGCTCGGCATCCGCTTCAGTGTAGCAGATCATGTCGATGACCGCGTCGAACTGCATCGCCGCCAGCCCTCGCAGATCGGCCGCCGACTGCCGTTCGCCGTGGATGGTCGTCACCTGCCCCTCGAAGCCGCTGGCGGTGCGCCCCCGGTTGAACAGCGTCACCGCCTCGCCGCGCTCGAGCAATTGCCGCGTAATGCCGGTGCTGATCACCCCGGTGCCGCCGAGTAGGAGAATCCGCATGTCGTCCGGTAGCCCCGCCAACCGCGCCCACTCTCGGGGCGAAGCGTCTAGTCATATGCTGATTATACCAGTTGAGCCCTGCACGTCAAGCAGCCGCAACAAATCCCCCCGCTCGGAGGAAGGATGAGGCCACTCCTCAATCCTCCCTCTCCCCTCGCGGGAGAGGGTGCCGGCAGGCCGGTGAGGGGGAGGCCACAAACTCAGCACCCGCGGCCCCCCCTCATTCGTCTCGGCCCCGCCCAGCCACCTTCTCCCGCAAGCAAGGGGAGAAGGAAACAGCCGTGCGCCATGCCTCCCCCAGCACTGACGGGCAGTGGAAAAATGGAGGCACGGCTTCGCGTATTCCTCTCCCCGTCGGGGAGAGGGTGGCCCGATAGGGCCGGGTGAGGGGGAAGCCGCTGCCCCGCGTCTTAACTTCCCCGCAATTGTCCGCTGGTGATAAGCGGGGTTGCGGCGCGGCCTAAATCGCGTAGACCTGCCCCCCGACCTCCTGCCCCAAACCATCAAGGATTGCCGATGCCCTGCAAGCGCCCTGCCTTTGCGCCCTTCCTCAGGCTTGCCGGCGCGCTCGCCGTCGTCGCCCTGCTTGGCGCCTGCGCCGACACCGGGAGTGGCGGCGGCCTCGCGCCAGGCCTCACGGCCAGCATGGATTCGCCCGGCGCCAGCCTCGACCGGCCCACCGCCTTTGGCATGCTGAACCAGTATCGCGCCCATGCCGGTGCCGGCCCCCTGAGCGACGATCCGAACCTCGACGCCACCGCGCAAAGCCTCGCGCAGGCCTATGCCGCCTCCGGCAAGGCCCCCTCCCTGCCCGCCGGCATCACCGGCCTGCGCGCCAGCGCCGGCTATGCCAATTTTGCCGAGACCTTTTCGGGCTGGCGCAACACACCGGGCGATGCCGCGGTGCTGGCGACGCCCACCGCGCAGCGCGGTGGACTGGCGGCCATCTACGACCCCAACTCGACCTATGGCGTCTACTGGATCCTCGTCCTTGCCAACTGACGACACCCCGGGGGAAACCCTCGACGCCCGGGGGCTTAAATGCCCGCTGCCGGTGCTGAAGGCGGAAAAGCGGCTGGCGGCCCTGCCCGCCGGCGGGCGGCTGCTGGTGCTGGCGACCGACCCGATGGCGCGCGTCGACCTGCCGCTGTTCTGCCGCCAGCACGGCTATGTCTGCGACGAATCCCGCGACGGCGCCGTTTGGCGCTTTGCCATCGCCAAGCCGGCCTGAGCGCGGCCCGGTCCTATCGCCGCCGTGCCGGCCGGGGCAGCGGGTGCACGGCCGACGCGGCCGGAGCGCTCGCCGCCGCGTCCAGCGCCGGCGCGTCGTCGCCCGGGCCCGCATCGCCCTCGGCCGGCTGCCCCTCTGACTCGACGCTCGAGAGCACGGGACCGCTGCCGCCGATCCGCCCGAGATCGGTCGCGATATAGGGCGCTGCCGCAACCTTGTCGGTCAGGAAATTCGGCTGCCCCTTGAGGCCGAACGGGTGCTGCTGGCGCTGCTGGGCGACATAGGCCCGGGCCTTGGCCCCGCACAGCAGCGGCTTCATGTCGATCGGCGTTGCCGTCCTGTCGTCGATGATGTCGACGACGTTCTTGCCGCGATCCGGATACTGGCCGCTGAAGCCCCCGAGCACGAGTTGCGCCGCGGTCTGGTCGCGCTCGCGCGCCGAGGCCCGCCCGAGCACCACGGCCAGCAGTTCGCGGCCCCCGCGCCGTACCGTCGCCACGATGTTGAGGCCGGACGAGCAGATATAGCCGGTCTTCATGCCGGTGGTGCCGGCTAGTTTCGCCAGCATGTCGTTGCTCGCCTTGAGCGACACCTTGCCGATCTGCACCGATTGCGTGGTGTAGATCTCGTCGTATTGCGGAAAGGTGCGCCGGAGGTCGATGGCGAGCACGGCAAGGTCGCGCGCCGTGGTCACCTGCCCGTCGTCGGGCAATCCGTTGACGTTGTCGTAATGGGTCCGGGTGAGCCCGAGGGTCGCCGCGGTGGCGTTCATTTCCGCGGCATAGGCCTCGGTGCTGCCGGCCAGCGTCTCGGCGATGGCCACCGCCATGTCGTTGGCCGACTTCACCAGCATGATGTAGAGCGCATCCTTCAGCGTCACGCTGTCGCCGGCCGGCAGACCCGAGCGCGACGGCGCCTGGTTCACCGCCTTGACCGACATGGTAACGCGCGTATCGAGCGTGGCGCGGCCCTGCGCAATCGCCTGGAACGCCACATAGGCCGTCATCAGCTTGGTCAGCGAGGCCGGATGCCACGGCGCCCCGGCATTGTCCTCGTAGAGCACGTTACCGGTCTGCATATCGACCAGCAGTTCGGGCGTCGGCACCACGATCGGCGGGCCGGCAGGCGCCGCCTGCCGGGTGGTCGTCGCAGCGGGGCGGTGGTGGTGGTGGCGCGCGGCGGCAAAGGTCGTCGCGGGCGAAACACACGCCGCCAGCAGGCAGACGATAACAAACAGGCGCCGGGCTTGCTGCACGGGTAGGGCTCCACTCGATCCGATCCGGATGGGTCGTCTTAGCAGCCACGGCACGCAACCTCAATCGGGGCCGCCGGCAACAAAATCGCCCATCGGGTGTTACGCTCCGGGCGCCCTTCCCGGAACACCTCTGCTGCCAGTTTTTGACAGCGCGCCGATCTAGCGTCGAACTGCAGCAACAGCGAGGCCACTACCATGACGACGCTCATCACCATCCTCACCGAAGGCTATGCGGATTGGGAAATCGGTCTCGTGGCCGGCGTGGCGCGGGGCTTTTACGGCCTCAAGGTGCGGCATGCGGCGCCGGGCGGCCGGCAACTGACTTCGGGCGGCGGCCTGCGGGTCACCCCCGACCTCGCCATCGAAGCCATCGATCTCGACACCACCGCGGCGCTCATCGTTTGCGGCGGTCCGATCTGGCAGACGGACCGCGCCCCCGATATCTCGGCCCTGCTCGTCGCGGCCCATGAGCAAGACCTGCTCGTCGCCGGCATCTGCGACGGGACCATGGCGCTGGCCCGGGCGGGCCTGCTCGACCACGCCGAACACACCTCCAATTCGCTCGAAACGCTGCTCGACACCGGCTATGCCGGCCAGACCGGCTATTGGGACGTGCCGCACGCCGTCGCCGCCGACCACATCGTAACCGCGCCCGGCACGGCGCCGGTCAGCTTCATGGCCCAGATCCTCGAGGGCCTCGGACTCGCCGATGGCAATCTCGACCGCTACCTCGACCTGCTCGCCGCCGAGCATGCCGGGCGCCACTACCTGCCCGGCACCAGCCGCCGAGCGCAACGCACGCCCGCTGACGACAGGGCTGGAACAGGCACCTAGGCACAAAGCGGAACTGCGCCTATATAGGGATAAACCCCGTATAGGAGCCGCCCATGTCGCTCAAGGACACCAGTGAGAATTCCAACTGCCGGGCGATGTCCGACGTACTCAACCGCATCGGCGACAAATGGAGCGTCATGGTGGTGGGCATGCTCGGCCGCGGCACCCTGCGCTTCAACGAATTGAAGCGTCAGATCAACGGCATCTCGCAGCGCATGCTGACCCTGACGCTGCGCAATCTGGAGCGCGACGGCCTCGTCACCCGCACTATCTACGCCGAGATTCCGCCGCGCGTCGAATACGGCCTGACCGACCTCGGCAACACGCTGCGCGAGCCGATCGCGGCCCTCTGGGACTGGTCCGCCGCCAACCACCAGGAAATCGTTGCCGCCCGCATCGCTTACGACGCCCGCCACGTCGAAGCCGATCCTCGCCCCGAACGCCGCTACGCCGGCGCGGTGTAGCCGAGGGGTCAAGGGGAAGGCAGGGCCCGCGTCCGCCGTTCGCCGGCCACTCGCGAGCGCATCTCGCACAGGAGTACGCCATGAGCTGGGTACCGACCCGCGATCCCATCCTCGGCGACCGCGCCTCGACCGACGCCATCGAACTTGTCATCGTGCCGCGGTCGCGCGACATTGGGCCGTTCGCGGTGCGCCGCGCTCTGCCGCACGGCAAGCGCCAGATGGTCGGCCCGTTCATCTTCTTCGATCATTTCGGCCCGGTACAATTCCTCGCCGGCCAGGGCATGGATATCGGCGCCCACCCCCATATCGGCCTCTCCACCGTGAGCTATCTGTTCGACGGCCGCATCCTGCACCGCGACAGCGAGAACCACATCCAGGAGATCGCCCCCGGCGCCATGAACCTGATGACCGCCGGCCGCGGCATCGCCCATTCCGAGCGCACGCCGGCCGCCGAACGGGTCGGGCCGCACGCCATCCTCGGCCTGCAAAGCTGGATCGCCCTGCCGATCGGACAGGAAGAGATCGATCCCTCCTTCCAGCACTTCGATGCCACGATCTTGCCTTTGGTCGAGGATGGCCGCGTTGCCGCCCGCATCATCGCCGGCTCGGCTTTCGGCCGCACCTCGCCGGTAAAAACCCTGTCGGACTGGTTCTACGTCGAGGTGACGCTGGCCGCCGGCGCCACCGTGCCGCTCGATCCGGACTACGAGGACCGCGCCGTCTACATCGTCGACGGCGAGCTGGAGATCGCCGGCGACCGCTTCGAGGGGCCGCGTCTCCTGGTCTTCCGCCCCGGCGACCGCATCACCATGACGGCCGTGCGCGCCACCCGCGCCATGCTGCTCGGCGGGGCCACCATGGAAGGGCCGCGCCACATCTGGTGGAATTTCGTCTCCTCCAGCAAGGACCGCATCGAGCAAGCCAAGGAAGACTGGGCGCTCGCCCGCTTCCCCGCCATCCCAGGCGAGGACGAAATCATCCCCCTGCCCTAAGCCTGGCAGCGCCTGCCGGAAGACGCCGCGGGGAACGTTGTCGCCCGGCAAGCCGTTCTGGCTACTCCATCCACGCCGCAACGGCGGCCGCTTGCTTGAGGAGTGCCCCCATGCAGACCGTTTCAGGGCTGTTCGACACCTATGACGACGCCGCCGTGGCAGTGCGCGAATTGCACGCCGCCGGCATTGCCGACACCGACATCTCAGTGGTTACCGGCGACCGCAGCGCCGCCCAGGAAGTGCCTCCGCCCAGCAAGCTGTCGCTCGACGTCGCCAACGGCGTCGAGGGCGGTGCCGGTGCGGGCGTCGTGCTCGGCGGCGCCGGCGGCCTGCTGGCCGGGCTGGGCCTGCTGGCCATCCCCGGCATCGGCCCCGTGGTGGCTGGCGGCTGGCTGCTGGCGACAGCGGCGGGCGCCGCAGCGGGCGCCATCCTCGGGGGCGCCGCCGGCGGCATCATTGGCGCACTGGTCGCGGGCGGCGTGCCGGAAGCCGACGCTCATGTCTATTCCGAAGCCATCCGCCGCGGCGGCTCGCTGGTGACCGCCAAGGTCACTCCCGAACAGATCGACCAGGCCAAGGCCATCCTCGATGACAATGACGCCATCGATGTCGGCGAACGCCGCGCCGCCTATGAGGCCGAGGGCTGGACCGGCTTCGACGAGAACGCCAAGCCGAAGACCAGTCCCGGCGGCCCCACCAACGACTCCATCCTGCCGCCCTTCCTCTGACACCAGCCCCGCAAGGGGTAGGGAGCGCCAAAGCCGCACGGCATATTCCCCTCCCGCTGTAAACACTGCCCCCTTGAGGGGAGGGTGGCGGCAGCCGGGTGGGGGTCGACCCGCAAGCACTGAGTGCGTGGCGGCTACCCCCACCCATCCCGTCAGGGGTCGGGGGTACCGGCAAACTCAGCGCCAGTGATGGCCCCCTCAACCCCGTTGCCCCGCGGCGCCGTTCGGCTATCTTCCTCCGTCCGACTCGGGGGAAGCTCGCCGTGCCCAACATGGAACAGCATGCCGATCCGATCGGCCGTCGCAACGCCTTGCTGCTGGCCGTGGCCCAGGGCCTCTATATTTGCGGCATCTCGGTCGACCTGACGCTGACCGGCATCACCGGCTATCAGTTGGCCCCCGACAAGGCGCTCGCCACCCTGCCCTTTGCCCTGATTACGGTGGGCGCCGCCGTCATCACCGTCGCCGCGGCGCTGATCATCGGCCGCATTGGCCGCCGCGCCGGCTTTGCCGTCGGGTCGCTCTGCGGCGCCACCGGCGGCCTGATTTCGGTCTACGCAACCTTTCACGCCAATTTCTGGGTCTTCTGCGTCGGCACCACGCTGATCGGCGCCTATCAGGGCTTTGCCCAGTATTATTCGATCGCCGCCGCCGATTCGGTCGAGCCGGCCCGCAAGAGCCGCGCCATCTCGACGGTGCTGGCGGGGGGCGTGCTAGCTGCCATCGCCGGGCCGCTGCTGGCCGCCGCCACGCGCGACCTCATCCCCAACGTCATGTTCGCCGGAGCCTATCTGATGGTCGCCGTGCTGGCTCTGCTGTCGACCGCCATGCTGCTGGCGTTCTATCGCAATATCGAACCGCACGGCCAGCTCGCCGACCAACTGCCGCCGCGGCGGCTGTGGGAAATCGCCCGCCAGCCGATCTTCGGCGCCGGAGTCGGCACCACCATGGCCGCCGCGGCCGCCATGACGCTGGTGATGACCGCTGCGCCGCTCGCCGCCGTGGCCTGCAACTATACCATCGGCGACGGCGCCGCGATCATCCAGTGGCACCTGCTCGGCATGTTCGTGCCGTCGTTCTTTTCCGGCCGGCTGGTCGCCTGTTTCGGCGTCTGGCCGGTGCTGGCGATCGGCATGGTGCTGGTGCTCGGCTGCGCCGTCACCGCCATCGCCTCGACCAGCCTCATCGCCTTCTACGCCGCGCTCTGCCTGCTCGGCGTCGGCTGGAATTTGATGTTCGTCTGCGGCACCACCTGGTTCGCCCAGTCCTACCGCCCCAACGAGCGGCCGAAGACCCAGGCGCTCGGCGGTCTGGTCAACAACCTCGCCGGCGCCACCGCCGCCCTGTCGGCAGGCGTGGCGCTGCAGAATTTCGGCTGGTCCATGCTTAACATCGGCATCCTGCCGATCCTCGCCTTCGCCCTGCTGATGATTCTGCGCTGGGCCTTTACGCGCGCCCCGGCGCCCGCCGCGACCTGAGTCGGCGAGCCCCAACCATGCTGAAGGACGTATTTCCGGCTTTGGTGCGGGCGGTCGGAATCGAACCGACACTCCTTTCGGAACTGGATTTTGAGTCCAGCGCGTCTACCAGTTCCGCCACGCCCGCCGGCGCGCGGCGAACAGATCGACCGCGTGCAAAACCGGGCGCGAGTTAAGGCAAAAGCGGGGTCCCCGTCAATCGCCCGCCTGCCGCTTGCCACAGCCCCGGTGGCGCGAGCAGAATGCTGCGCCACCAGGAGCAAGCCTATAATGGCCCAGCGCTTTTCCGGCCTCGAGCCGAAACATTTCGACTTCATCGCGCGCCAGCACGTATTTTTCACCGCCTCGGCAGCGCCGACCGGCCACGTCAACGTCTCGCCGCGCTCGACCGACATGCTGCGCATCCTCGGCCCGAACCGGGCGATGTATCTCGACCGCACCGGCAGCGGCAACGAAACCGCGGCGCACCTTTTAGCCAACGGCCGGCTGACCATCATGCTATGCGCCTTCGATGGGCCACCCCTGATTATGCGCCTCTATGGCCACGGCCGCGTCATCCGCCGCGGTGGCGAGGAATATGCAGGACTCCTCGCCACCCACTACGACGACACCGAGCCGCTCGGCGCCCGCCAGATGGTGATGCTCGACTTCGACATCGTGCAGACCTCTTGCGGCTATGGAGTGCCGTTCCACGATTTCGTCGGCGAACGCCCCACCATGGACAAATGGGCGATCGCCAAGGGGCCCGACGGCATCGAGGCCTATTGGCACGAAAAGAACCAAACCAGCATCGACGGCTTTCCGACCGGCCTGTTCGATGACGCCGACGCCGAAACAGCCGGCTGAGGGGAGCGACCGATGACCCATGTTGGAGCGATCCGGCTCGGCATTGCCGGGTGGAATTTTGCCGAATGGCGCGGCGAATTCTACCCCAAGGGCCTGCCGCAAAAGCAGGAGTTGCACTACGCCAGTCGCGCCCTGGGCAGCATCGAGATCAACTCGACCTTCTACGGCCACCAGAAGCCGGAAAGCTTTGCCGCCTGGGCCGCCGAGACCCCCGAAGCCTTCCGCTTCAGCGTCAAGGGCCACCAGTTCGTGACCCACATCAAGCGCCTGAAGGACGTCGAAATCCCCCTCGCCAACTTCTTCGGCTCGGGGGTGCTGGCGCTCGGGGCAAAGCTTGGCCCCTTCGTCTGGCAATTGCCGCCCAATCTCGCCTTCGACGCCGACCGGCTCGAAGGCTTCCTCGCCCTGCTGCCGCAGACGCCCGAGGCCCTGCTGACCCTGGCGGGCCGGGCCGACGACAAGCTGAAGCGCCCGCCCTTCCTCGACGCCACCGGCCTCACCACGGTGCGGCACGCGATCGAGGTGCGGCATCAGAGCTTTGCCGATCCGGCCGCCATCGCCCTGCTGCGCCGCTACAATGTCGCGCTGGTCACCGCCGACACGGCCGCCTGGTCATACCTCGATGTGACGGCCGATTTCGCCTATCTCCGCCTGCAGGGCGCGCCCGGCGCCGACCACTACGACGAGGCCGGCCTCGATCGCTGGGCTGCCCGGCTCCGCGCCCTCGCCGCCGGCGAGCCGCTGGCCGACGGGCCATTGGTCGGCGCCCCTGCTGACCGGCAGCCGCGCGACGTGTTCGCCTATTTCGTCTCGACCGACAAGGTGCACGCGCCGCGCAACGCCCGGGCCGTCATGCAGCGCCTCGGACTCGAGCCGCCTGCCTGACCACTCCCCGATAACGGAGTGTTCATCGCGCCGGGCGCCGCCCCGATTGACGGAGCACCGGCGCGGGAGCAAGAACCGCACCTCTTCAGGCAACGGCAACAGGACGATTTCCGATGGGCTCGATCACCGCGCTGGACAAGAAAGCGGCCCTGCTCGCCTTCGTGCTGGGCCTCGTCGGCATCCTGGGCGCGTGGGCCAGCCAGCTCGCCGGCCTCGTGCCCTGCGAACTCTGCCTCGGCGAACGCCTGCCCTATTACTGGGGCCTGCCGATCCTGGCGCTGGTACTCCTGCTGTGGAACCGCCTGCCGCTCGCCGTCTGGTATGTCGGCATCGCGCTGGTCACGGCGATCTTCCTGTGGAGCGTCTATCTCGGGGCGTACCATGCCGGCGTCGAGTGGAAGTTCTGGGCCGGTCCCACCGCCTGTACCGGCGGTGGCGGGCCGCTCGACCTGAGCCAGCTCAGCGACCTCAACGCCGTCAAGGTGGTGCCCTGCGACGTGGTGCAGTGGCGCGATCCGATACTTAAGCTCAGCCTGGCCGGCTATAACGCCCTGCTCTCGGCCGTCGTCGTCCTGCTGCTGCTGGTCGCCCTCATCGATCAGGTCCGGCGCGGCCGCACCGCCGTCGCCGCCTAGAGTGTGATCAGAAAAAGTTGTCAGACTTTTCCGGTTCGATCACACGACCAGACCCAAGCGTGTGATCAGGAAAAGTAGTCAGACTTTTCCGGTTCGATCACACGACAGCCATTCCGATTCCATCGGAATGGCTGCTGCTCTAGGCGTCCGGGAACAAGCCCTCGTAGCGCCGCGCACCATGAACGATGCGCAGCACCTCTACCGTCCCCCCACGCGGTAGAACACCAGGTATGACTTGTGCACCATCCGGCGAATGTTCGGGCCAAGCTGGGGTACCAGCGGATAGCGCTCGGGCGACTCGGCGAGGCTGAGACACGCCTGCTCGAGACTATCGCTGACCTTCACCGCCCGCGATGGACTTTCGAAAGCGAAATAATTGCCGATTTCCCTGAGATCCGCGATCGCCGGGCCGGTAATGACGACGATCACTTTGCCCGCGCGGTCCCCATCGCCCGATATTCAGTCCTGAGTTCAGCAAAGACCTCGGCAGCCGGCCTAACGTCGCCGCGATCCGCCGCCGCGACCCCCTCATCGATCTTGGCTTGCAATTCCCGCAGCGCCGCCTCGCGCTCCTGCACCAGGCGCACGCCCTCGCGCAACACTTCGCTCTTCGAGTTGTAGCGGCCGTTCCTGACCAGATCCTCGACCACCGCTTCGAGCTTGTCGCCGAGTTCCGCACTGATTGCCATGGCTCGATCCTCCGTCCAGAGCATTTCTCGTTCCGATTGAATCGGAACGAGAGCTCCAACTTCTTGTCTTGTCGCGTTTCCGAACCGGAAAACCGCTGCGCACTTTTCCTGGAAACGCTCTAGCCCGCCAATAATAGTTATTGGTCGGCCGAACGTCCACCCCTACGGCTCGAGCTCGATATCCCAGTAGAGATAGTCGAGCCAGCTCTCGTGCAGATGGTTGGGCGGGAAGGCCCGGCCGTTATTGTGCAGATCGTGCACCGTCGGCTGGTAGGGCGTCTGCAGCGGCCACATCTTGATCTCGCGCGGCAGCCGGTCGGACTTGCGCAGATTGCACGGCGCGCACGCCGTCACGACATTTTCCCAGGTGGTACGCCCCCCTTTCGAGCGCGGCACCACGTGGTCGAACGTCAGATCGTCGTGCGAGCCGCAATACTGGCACTGGAAGCGGTCGCGCAGGAACACGTTGAAGCGGGTGAACGCCGGATGCCGCGCCGGCCGCACATAATCCTTGAGCGACACCACGCTCGGCAGGAACATCTCGAAGCTCGGGCTCTTGATGATCCGGTCGTAGCTCGACACGATATTGACCCGGTCGAGGCACACCGCCTTGATCGCGTCCTGCCATGACCACAGCGACAACGGATAATAGCTGAGCGGCCGATAATCGGCGTTCAGCACCAGCGCAGGACAGGCATCAAGCGACACGTGTACGGTCACCTGAGCTCTCCGTTCACGGAATCTCTAGCGTCCATGCGCCATATTCTAAGCCCAGTGTGACAAGGCTGTGAAGCACAATGCTGGAGATTTCGTCAGGCCTCAGGGCGCGCCCATCGCCTCGGCGATGAAACGGCTGGCGAAGGCCAGCCCGTCCGGCGCAATGGTGTGACCGGCCCCCACCTCGACATAGTGGCTGACCGAATAGCCTTGTTCGCGCAACACCTTGGCCGCTTCGACGCTGAGCTCCGGATGCACCACCTCGTCGCGATCGCCGTGCACGAGGCAGATCGGCGGCTTCGGCCCGCCGCCCGGACGCCAGGCGGCCGGCTCGATCAGCGCCCCAGAAAAGCCGAGCACGCCGCCCAGCGCTGCCTCGAGGCTGACCCCGACAGTGAGCGCCATCATGGCGCCCTGGCTGAAACCGCCGAGCAGCGTTGCTCCCGGCCCGAGCCCGGTCTGGGCCCAGAGGTCGGCGAGAAACTCGACCACTACCGGCCGCGCCGCCGCCGCGCCCTCGAAGCGCGCCTCGGGACGGCTGTAGTCGATCGGATACCATTGATAGCCGCTGAAATTGTCGCGGCACCGTTCGGGCGCGTTGGGCGCCACGAACAACGCCCCGGGCAGCAGGTCGCGCCAGTATTGGGCCAGCCCGATCAGGTCCTGCCCGTCCGAACCATAGCCGTGCAGCAGCACGACGGCCTGCGTCGGCGCGCCGCCCAGAAGCGGCGGCACCATCGGCCCCGAAAGTTTCACCGCCATGTTGCGCGCTCCGTGTTGTTCACCCCGTCCGTGACGAGACGGCCACGCCCGGCCGATCGTAAAGGGCGTGGAAATAGCTCCAGAACAGCAGCGCCGCGGCCCCCCGATGCGGCGACCACGCCGCCGCGATCGCGATCAGGTCCTTGGTACTGGGCAGCTCGCCGAGGCCAAGGCCATCGCGCACCGCCTTCTTCAGCGCCAGGTCGCCGGCCGGAAAGACGTCCGGATGGCCGACATCGAACAGCAGGTAGATTTCTGCCGTCCACGGTCCCACCCCCTTGATCTCGGTGAGGTGCGCGATCGCGGCTTCCGCCGGCAGGCCCTCGACAGCGGCGAAATCGAGGCTGCCGGAAACGATCGCCTCGGCCACCGCCCGCATCGAGCGCACCTTGCCGGCCGACAGCCCCGCCGCCCGCAGCACCGGCTCCTCGAGCCCGAGAAAGCTCGCCGGTTCGCTCGCCCCCTCGAGCGCGATCAGCCGGCCCCAGATCGCCGCCGCGCTGAAGGTCGACAATTGCTGGCCGCAGATCACCTCGATCAGCCCGACAAAACCCTTTGGCCCGGTGCGCAGCGCGACCTGCCCGGCCCGTTCCCGCACCGGCCCGAGGCGCGGATCGAGCCCCACCAGCGCATCGAGGTGCCGCCCCAGTTGCGCCGGCGAATCGAGGCGTGCTTGGAGGCCGGGAAGGCTCGTGCTAGCGGAGGATTTGCGGGGAGACATGATGGCACCCAACCCGATTTTGCGCTTCGCGCCAAGCCCCAATGGCCGGCTCCATCTGGGGCACGCGTTTTCCGCCCTGTTCACGGCGCGTGCCGCCGCGGCGCTTGGCGGCACAATGCGGCTCCGGCTTGAAGACATCGATCCGGTGCGCAGTAAACCCGAATTCGACGCCGCCATCATCGAAGACCTGCTTTGGCTCGGTCTCCACTGGCCGGAACCGGTGCTGCGCCAGTCCACCCGGTTTGCCGCCTATGGCGAAGCCGCCGACCGGCTGCGCCACCGCGGCCTGCTCTATCCCTGCTTTTGCACCCGCAGCGCGATCGCGGCGCGTGCGACCGGCACCGACCCCGACGGCGCCCCGCTCTATCCGGGCACGTGCCGCGCACTTTCGCCCGGCGAGGTCGAAAGCCGCCGCGCCCGGGGCGAACGCCCGCAATGGCGCCTCGATATGTCGGCCGCCCTCGCCGCGGCGGGTCCGCTCGCGGTTCGGGAGGCGCCGGCCGCCGGCGTCGACGCCCGCTGGGACCGGCTCGAGCCTCGCGACGCCGATCCGGGCCGCTGGGGCGACGCGGTACTGGTGCGCAAGGACACCCCGACCAGCTACCACCTCAGCGTCGTCCTCGATGATGGCTTCGAGGCGGTTACCCATGTCACCCGCGGCCTCGACCTGCAGCCCGCCACCGACCTGCACGCGCTGCTGCAACGCCTGCTCGGCCTGCCGAGCCCCGACTACTGCCATCACGCCCTGATCCTCGATGCGGCGCGGCAGAAGCTGGCCAAGTCCCGCGGCTCGACCAGCCTCCACGATCTGCGCGATGCCGGCTGGACCGCCGCCGATATCCGCAAGTCCCTCGGCTTTGCCTGACGCCTGTTCTCCCTCCCTCAGCCCTCAGGCTGCCTGACGCGTTTCGGCGAACAGCGGCGTGACCGTGGCCGTGATGGCGTCCTGGTAGGGCGTGCCGAAATCCTCGCCGAGAATGGCGTCGAGGCGCGGGTCGCTGAGGCGCATCGGGTTCTGCCAGAGGTAGCGCATCTTGCCCACTTCCCGCATCACCGGGTTGACCAGCCCAATGACGCCGAGCAACGCCCACGGAAAACTCGTGACCCTGAGCGGCAGCGGAGCCGCCCGCTGCACCGCCGCGACCAGTTCGCCCGAGGTGACGAAATGCCCGGCGAAGTGGAAGCGCTCGAAGGCGCCCAGTTCCGCCCGGTGCCATGCCAGCTTCTCGAACGCCCGCCCGAGATCGGGAAGATAGGCCCAGCTATGGCCGACCGACAGGTCGGACGGCGCTGCAACCTTCCCCTTCTGCGCCAGGATTCCCTGGTCGAACCAGCCGCTGACGTGGGGCGCAAAATAGTCGCCGGCCCGGATGATAACGACCTGCATGTCGCCGCGCTCGGCGGCCTGCTGCAGCATCGCCTCGCAGCGGACCCGGATCTCGCCGCGCGGCCGCTCCGGGTGCTGCGGCGCTTCCGGGGTCACCTCGCGCAGCGATGCGGCAAAATTGTAGATGTTGCCCGGATAAAGCAGCGTCCGCCCGCTTGTGCCGACCGCCGCGATGACCTTGGCGGTCTGCGCTTCCATCGCCCCGCCGAACCATTTGTCGTAGGGCAGGTTCAGCGCGTTCACGACCACCGCGCTGTCCCCGATCGCAGCCTGCATGTCGGCGATGCTGTCGGCATCGCCCTTGACGAACGTGACACCGGCGATCGGCTGCTTGTTGCTGCGGCCCATGCCGCGCACCTGCCAGCCCGCCGCCGCGAACGCCTGCGCCGCGTGCTGCCCGATATGGCCGTTGATCCCCAGCACCGTAACCGTCTTGTCCGTCCTCATTTCCGTCTCCTTTGGCTTGACGAAAGCAAGTTAGGCCATGCATTATTTTATGGTAATTCCACAAATGTGCAGTTCAGAGCTACATAAATGAATAGCCAACCCGATTGGTCGCTGTGGCGCAGTTTTGGCGCGGTGGTGGAGGCAGGCTCCCTCTCCGGCGCGGCGCGAAAGCTCGGGCTGAGCCAGCCGACCCTTGGTCGCCACATCGAAACGCTCGAAGCGGCGTTCGGCGTGCCGCTGTTCGAGCGTACCCTGCAGGGCTTTCGCCCCACCGACACGGCGCTGAAGCTCTACGAGCCGGTGGCGAACGCCGCCCGCGCCCTGGCGGAGGCGGCGCTGATGGCGGAGGGGTCCGGCACCGGCCTCGGCGGCACCGTGCGGATCACCGCCTCGACCATCATCTCCAACTATGTGCTGCCGCCCATGCTGGCAGAGATCCGCCTGGCGCATCCGGCCGTGGCGCTCGAGCTGGTCCCCTCCGATTCGGCCGAGAACCTGCTGCTCCGCGAAGCCGACATCGCGGTCCGCATGTTCCGTCCCACCCAGCTCGAACTGGTGACCAAGAAGCTCGGCGCCATCCCCCTCGTCGCCTGCGCGCACGAAACCTATCTCGCCCGCCGGGGCACGCCCGGCGAGCTGGAGGAATTGCTCGCCCACGACCTCATCGGCTTCGACCGTTCGGACCTCATCATCACCACCGCGCACGCCATGGGGTTTGAGCTCACCCGCGCCGCGTTCACCACCCGCAGCGACAGCCAGACGGCGATTTGGGAATTGCTGAAGGCCGGCCTCGGCATCGGCTTCGCGCAGCGGCGACTGGTCACCACCACCCCGGGCATGGTGGCCATCCTGCCCGCGGTTGCATTTCCACCCTTGGAAGTCTGGCTCACCACGCATAGGGAATTGTTCACCAGTCGGCGAATTCGTGCCATCTATGATGCCCTCGCGTCGGCATTCGGCGCCTATCTTGCCGCGTGAAAGGACCCCATGCAGTTTGCCCTCAATATCGTCATCGGCCTTGTCATGGCCGGCGTGGTCGTGGTGCTGGTGCTCGGCATCATCAACATGGCGCGCGGTGGCAGCGGCAATACCAGCCAGAAACTGATGCGCGCCCGCGTCATCGGGCAGGCCGTGGCCATCGCCCTGCTGATGGCCGCGCTGTTCCTGTTCGGCCACGGCAATCATAGCTGATGGTCAAGCTCAACCGCATCTACACCAAGACTGGCGACGACGGCACCACCGGGCTGGTCCGTGGGCCGCGACGGCGCAAGGACGACCTGCGGGTCGAGGCCTACGGCACCGTCGACGAGGCCAATTCCTGCATCGGCATGGCGCGCCTCCATTCGGGCGCCATGCCCCGCGTCGACAGCGTGCTGGCCCGCGTGCAGAATGATCTCTTCGATCTCGGCTCCGGGCTGGCCACGCCCGGCGCCGATACCGATCCGGCAAAGCCCTCGCTGCGCGTCACCGCCGTGCAGACCGAGTGGGTCGAGCGGCAGATCGACCACTTCAACGAGAGCCTCGAGCCGCTGCGCAGCTTTGTCCTGCCGGGCGGTTCCCCGCTCGCCGCGGCGCTTCACCTCGCCCGCACCGTAACCCGCCGCGCCGAGCGGCTGACCGTCACGCTGGCGGCAACCGAGCCCGATATCGGCGCCGAATCGGTGCGCTATCTCAATCGCCTTTCCGACCTGCTGTTCGTGCTTGCCCGCGTCGCCAATGCCAATGGCGCCAAGGACGTGCTGTGGACGCCGGGGCTCTATACCAAGGACAGGCACACCCCCTCATGAGCTATCTCGACAAGATCCTGCAGCCCGGTGAGCAGGTGCTTGCCACCGGCCGCAAGCACTGGATCATCTATGCCCCCGGCGCCGCCGTGTTCGCGCTGGCGGTGGTGATCGGGCTCGGAAAAGGCATGCTCGCCTCGGCGGAGATCGTGCTGCAATTCGTGGCGCTGCTCGTGGCGCTGGTCGCCATCGCACTGCTGCTGCGCGAATGGTTCGAGCAGTGGACCACCGAGATCGTCGTCACCAGCAAGCGCGTCGTCTACAAGCGCGGCTTCATCTCCCGCTTCACCCGCGAGATGAACATGGAGAAGATCGAGTCGGTCGCCGTCGACCAGACGCTGTTCGGGCGGCTGCTCGGCTACGGCACCGTCGACATCCGCGGCACCGGCGCCGGCCTCGAGCAATTGCGCGGCATCGCCGACCCGCTGAAACTGCGCAACGCCATCACCGTGCACTGACCGCAGCAGCCTTCCGGTCGAACCGCGACCGCTTCTGCCTCGCGGCCGACCTCCTCGCGAGCGGCCAAGCCTTTGTTTACCCTCCGCCGGGTAAACTCGGGGCATGGAAACCGCCGATCTCGCTACCGCCCTCGTCTCGATGAACGCCGCCAAGACGCAGGGCGCCGTCAATATCGCGGTGCTGAAAAAGCAGCTCGAGATGCAGCGCTCGGTGCTCGATCTGTTGCAGCCGACCACCCCGCCGCCGGCGCCCCCCGGCACGGGGCAAGCGGTCGACAAATACGCCTGAGATGATTTCCGACCTCGCCCTCGCCCGGCTGGCCTTTGCGGAAAGTCCGACCAGCGCCGACGCGCTGCTCGCCGTGGCCCGCCTGCGCCTCGAAGTCGAAGCCGTTCAGGCCGAAGCGGCCACCCGCGCCGCCGACACCGGTATTCCTGACGCCGCCGTATCGGTCGACATCAGCCTCGAAGCCGGGACGGCGACTGGCCGGGTGGACAAGACGGCGTAGCTGGGCAAGGCCCCTCGCCCGCCGCTTCGCGTCGACCTTCCTTTCACCTCTCCCTTCGGGGGAGAGGTCGGTCCGCAGGACCGGGTGAGGGGGCCTTCGCGTCCAACGGCCGACTCCAAATAGCGCACCGACAAAGGTGGATCGGCCGACAGGCCGAGACGGATGAGAGGACTTTGCCCGAGCGGGTGCACTTTTGCTCGAAGCGTCTCTTCTCCGCTGGTGCTTGCGGCCACCCCCTCACCCGGCCCTACCGGGCCACCCTCTCCCCGACGGGGAGAGGAATACGCACCGGCCGTGCCCCCATAATTCCTCTCCCCGTCGGGGAGAGGGTCCGGCAGGGGGTGAGGGGTCTTTGCCCCCAGGTTTTCCCTTGGCACTACCCCTGCGCCGCCTCCAGCGCCTTGATGACCTTCTGCCCGTCCGGGCTGTCCCATTTGGCGGGGCCCTGCAGCACCGCCAGTTCGCAGGCGTGGCGGTCGAGCAGCAGGCTCGCCGGCAGGCCGAGCGCCACGGCGTTGTCCTTCAGCCGGTCGAGCGCCTTGAGCGAGGGATCGGCATAGAGCGGCACGCCCTCGATCTTGTCGCTGGCGAGGAACGCCCGCGCCTTGTCGAGCCCCCCTGCCCCGATATCGAGATTGATCGGCAGCACCATGAAGTCCGGGCCGTTCGCCTGTTTGGCGAGCGCCGCCAGCGCCGGCATCTCGGCGCGGCAGGGGATGCACCAGCTGGCCCAGAAATTGACCAGCAGCGTCTTGCCGGCAAAGTCCTTGAGCGTCATCGGCTTGCCATGCTCGTCCTCGAACGGCAGGTCGGCATAGCTGCGCCCCTTGCCGGTCGCCTGCAGCGCCGCCAGTTCACCCACTGCCACCTTGTCGATCGCAGCGGCCGCCACCGGGCTCGGCGCGCACCCGGCAGCGCTCGAAGCGCCGCCATTGCTAAGCCAAATGGCCCCCGTTATAGCTACCGCCGCAACGCCAAGGGCGGCGATGGCATAGCGGGGCGAGGCTTTCCGCGCCGGCTTTTCGGGCTCTTGTTCAGTCATGCGCTCTCCAATCGCGAGCAGGAATAATCGATGAGCAATCGCATGTGGGGCGGCCGCTTTTCCGCCGGTCCCGACGCTGTCATGGAGGAGATCAACGCCTCGATCGGCTTCGATCACCGGCTCTATCGGCAGGATATCGCCGGGTCAATCGCCCATGCCCAGATGCTGGCAGCAACCGGCATCCTGACCGCCGCCGATCGCGATGCCATCGTCCGCGGTCTAGAACAGGTGCGCGCGGAAATCGACGGCAATGCGTTCACGTTCTCGCGTGCCCTCGAGGACATTCACATGAATGTCGAGAGCCGGCTGAAGGAGATCATCGGCGATGCCGCCGGGCGCCTCCACACCGCCCGTTCGCGCAACGACCAGGTGGCAACCGATTTCCGGCTCTATGTCCGCGACGTCATCGACACCTTCCTCGCCCAGATGAAGGCGCTGCAGCTTGCCCTAGTGGCGCGCGCCGAGGCCGAGGCGGAAACCATCATGCCCGGCTTCACCCATCTGCAGAGCGCCCAGCCGGTGACCTTCGGCCACCATCTGCTCGCCTATGTCGAAATGCTCGGCCGCGATTCCGGCCGCCTCGCCGATGCGCGCAAGCGCCTCAACGAAAGCCCGCTGGGCTCGGCGGCGCTCGCCGGCACGCCCTACCCCATCGACCGGCAGATGACCGCCGAAGCGCTGGGCTTCGACCGGCCGACGGCCAATTCGCTCGATGCCGTCGCCGACCGCGATTTCGTGCTCGAAACGCTCAGCGCGGCAACGCTCTGCGCCATGCACCTGTCGCGCTTCGCCGAGGAGCTGGTGATCTGGAGCTCGGCGCAGTTCAATTTCATTCGCCTGTCGGACAAGTTCTCGACCGGCTCCTCGATCATGCCGCAAAAGCGCAATCCCGACGCCGCCGAGCTGGTGCGCGCCAAGGTCGGCCGCATCCTCGGCGCCCTGACGTCGCTGCTGGTGGTGATGAAGGGGCTGCCGCTCGCCTATTCCAAGGACATGCAGGAGGACAAGGAGGTCGCCTTCGATGCCTTCGACAGCCTCAGCCTGGCGCTCGCCGCCATGACCGGCATGGTGGGCGATCTCAGCGTCAATCGCGACCGCATGCGGGCCGCTGCCGCCGCCGGCTTTTCGACCGCCACCGACCTCGCCGACTGGCTGGTGCGCGAGGCCAACATTCCGTTCCGCGAGGCCCACCACATCACCGGCCGCGCCGTGGCGCTGGCCGAGCAGCAGGGCTGCGGGATCGACGCGCTGAGCCTCGGGGACTTCAAGGCCATCGACCCGCGCCTCGACGCCCGCGTCTACGCCGTGCTGAGCGTCGAGGCGTCGGTCAAGAGCCGCCAGAGCTATGGCGGCACCGCCCCCGCCAACGTCCTCGCCCAGGCGGCGCGCTGGAAGGCCGCGCTGGCCGGCAAGTAACTCGCTACCCGGATCGGCCGAAGGGGCAGCGGCGGCCAAAGCTGAGCGCTTAGCTACCCCTCACCCTGCCCCTCTCCCCAACGGGGCGAGGGAATGGGGGCAGCGCCTTGCGGTCCCCTCGCCCCTCTGGGGAGAGGGTGGCCCGGTAGGGCCGGGTGAGGGGCGCCCCGCGCTACAGCCACCGCCCCACCCCCGCAAATCCTGTTGTCTTTCCCGGTGCCGCATTTCAGATTACGGCACCGCTTCGGCGACGATGGACTGATTCCGCACCGCATGGCCTCGCCCCACCACGTTTCCCGGCCGTCGACCCGCCCGATGCGGCTCAATGCCGGCCACGTGGCGCTGGTGCATCGCGGGATGCCGGTCGACGATGACGCGGGACCGCCCGCCGGCACCGAAAAATCCACTGACGCCGACTACGACGCCACCATCGCCGAGCTGTTGGCCACCGGCCCGGAGCCGGCCGAAATGTGGTTTTTCGCTTATGGCTCGCTGATCTGGAAGCCGGCCTGCGCCTTCATCGAAATCCGCACCGGGGTGGTGCGCGGCTGGCACCGCGCCTTCTGCCTCGGCTGGAACACCAGGTTTCGCGGCTCGGCCGAAAACCCCGGCCTGATGCTGGCGCTCGATCATGGCGGCGCCTGCAAGGGCGTTGCCTATCGTGTGCCGCCCGACGCCGCCGAGGCCAACCTTCGCAAGCTGCTGGAGCGCGAGATGGGCTGGAAACCGTCCTCGTTCCCGCCGCGCTGGGTCGACGTGGTGACCCGCGACGGCCGCATCCGCGCCCTGACCTTCTGCATCGATCGCCGCTCCGGCCGCTACGTCTCCGGCCTCAGCGAGGCGGAGATCGCCGGCGTCTTGGCCCGCGCCGTCGGCGCCCGCGGCTCGATGGCGGAATACCTCTTCAACACCATCACCCACCTCGAAAGCCTCGGCATCCACGATCCCCATCTGTGGCGCCTGCAGGATCTCGTCGCCGCCCAGATCGAAGCGGCCCTCGGTCCTCCCGCTTGAGGCCCGCCCCCGCCGCGTGCTAATCCGACGCGCCGCGCCAACGGCTGACTCCCCGTGGGAGTCCGGGGGACCATTCCTGTGCACCATTTCAACTATCATGACGGCGCCCTGTTCGCCGAAGACGTCGACCTGACGGCGCTGGCCGAAACCGTCGGCACCCCGTTCTACGTCTATTCCGCCGCGACGCTCCGCCGTCATATCCGGGTGCTGCGCGACGCCTTTGCCGGCCAGCCGACGCTGATCGCCTACGCCATGAAGGCGCTCTCCAACCAGGCGGTCCTCACCCTGCTCGCCAAGGAAGGCGCCGGGGCCGACGTGGTCTCGGGCGGCGAGCTCGAGCGCGCCATCGCCGCCGGTATTCCGCCCGCCAAGATCGTATTTTCAGGCGTCGGCAAGACCGTCGCCGAAATGCGCCGCGGCCTCGCCCTCGGCATCAAGTGCTTCAACCTCGAATCCGAGCCCGAACTCGAACGCCTCAACGACATCGCCGGCGCCATGGGTCTGGTTGCCCCCGTATCGGTGCGCATCAACCCCGACGTCGACGCCGAGACGCACGCGAAAATCTCGACCGGCAAGTCGGAGAACAAGTTCGGCATCCCCGCCGCCCGCGCCCGCGCCGTCTATGCCCGCATCGCCGAGCTGCCGCACCTGCGGGCCGTCGGCGTCGACATGCACATCGGCAGCCAGATCACCAGCATGCGCCCGTTTGACAGCGCCCTGACGCTGCTGGCCGAGCTGGTGCGTACCCTGCGCAGCCTCGGCCACGACATCCGCCATGTCGATGTCGGGGGCGGCCTCGGCATCCCCTACAACCAGGACGAAGCGGCGCCGCCT
>Ga0207705_10001130_pt1 | contig 21704 bp, 18 predicted proteins | sample KBSC13metaG_FD_184314 | JGI IMG/M metagenome (GOLD analysis project Ga0207705, IMG submission 184314) | Corn rhizosphere microbial communities from Kellogg Biological Station, Michigan, USA - KBS C1-3 metaG (SPAdes) (version 2) | ecosystem: Host-associated > Plants > Roots > Rhizosphere > Soil ... | reverse complement strand
GACCCGGTTGCGGGTGCTGGCCGCCGTCCGAGAGTTGGGTTACCGGCGCAACCACGCCGCGCGGTCGCTGGTCACCGGGCATTCCCAGGTACTTGGCGTGATCACTTTGAACACGCCGCTCTATGGACCTGCTTCGGCTTTGACGGCGCTCGAACGTGCCGCCTATCAGGCGGGCTACTTCCTGTCCGTTGTCACGTTGCGTTCGACCGAGCCGGCGGCGGTTAGAGAAGCGGTCGATCGGTTGGTCGCGCACGGCGTCGAAGGGGTTGCCGTGATCGCGCCGGTGGTGTCGTCGAAAAGCCTGCTGCACGAGATCCCGGCCGATCTGCCGCTGGTTGCGATCGAGGGCGCCGACGTTGCGGGTGTCGGAGTAGTTGGGGTCGATCAAACGGTGGGCGCAAGCGTTGCCACTGCTTTCATGCTGGAGCAGGGCCACGAGACGGTCTGGCACGTCGCAGGGCCGCCCGAATGGCTCGAGGCCGGACGCCGGGTCGACGGTTGGCGGTCAACGCTCGAAGCCCACGGTGCCGAAGCCCCGCCGCCGCTTCGCGGCGACTGGTCGGCGCGGTCCGGTTTCGAAGCCGGCAAGATGCTCGCCCGTATTTCTGATCTGACAGCCGTCTTCGCGGCAAATGACTCGATGGCCGTGGGTGTTCTACGCGCCTTGCACGAGGCCGGCCGCGCCGTTCCGGCTGAGGTCAGCGTCGTGGGGTTTGACGACGTCCCAGAATCGCCTTATTTCAATCCACCGCTCACTACGATCCGTCAAGACTTCGACGAGGTCGGACGCCGCAGCCTTGGCGCGTTGCTGCAGCAAGTGCAGGCGGGCGTGCGAACCGGAGAGCGTTGTGTCGTCGACCCAACTCTTGTCGTCAGGAAGAGCACTGCATCAGCACCGCGCTCGGTTGTGCAACAGTCGGCCATTAGCAATGGTGAGGAGATTCAGGATTTCCATGGGTGAACCGAGCATGACGCCTGACCGCTATGTCGTCGGTGTTGACTACGGCACGCTCTCAGGACGCGCCGTCGTGGTGCGGGTGTCTGACGGCACCGAGATGAGCAACGCCGTGCAGGCCTACCGCCACGGCGTGATGGATCGTCAACTCGATGCGACCGGTGACGCCCTGCCTCCCGATTGGGCACTGCAGGACCCTGACGACTACGTCGATGTTTTGCGGGTCGCGGTACCGAAAGCGGTTGCGGCTAGTGGGGTTCGGCCCGAGCAGATCATCGGTATCGGTACCGATTTCACCGCCTGCACCGTATTGCCGGTGCGTGGCGACGGTGTGCCGCTCTGTCAGTTACCGCCGTTCGAAAGCCGGCCGCACGCATACGTAAAGCTCTGGAAGCACCATGCCGCCCAGCCGCAGGCCGATCGCATCAACGCGATCGCCGCAGAGCGTGGTGAATCATGGTTGGCCCGGTACGGCAATAGAATTTCCTCAGAATGGGAATTCGCCAAGGCGCTGCAGTTGCTCGAAGAAGATCCGGAGGTCTATGCCGCCACCGACCGTTGGATCGAAGCGGCCGATTGGATCGTCTGGCAACTATGCGGAGCAGAGAGTCGGAACGTCTGTACCGCTGGTTACAAAGGCATCTTCCAGGACGGCAAGTGGCCGACGCGGGCGTTTCAGGCCGCACTCAACCCGGCCTTCGAGAGTTTCGCCGATGAGAAGCTCGCGTATCCGCTGTCGGCACTGGGGGAGTGCGCCGGCCGGCTCACCGCCGAAGCCGCCCGCTGGACCGGCCTTCGCGAAGGAATCGCCGTCGGCGTAGGCAATGTCGATGCGCACGTCACGGCTCCCGCTGCCAAGGCAATCGGCACCGGGCAAATGCTCGCGGTTATGGGGACGTCGACCTGTCACGTCATGAACGGCGAGTCGCTCGTCGACGTGCCGGGTATGTGCGGCGTGGTCGTCGACGGGATCGTCAAGGGGCGGTGGGGTTACGAGGCCGGCCAAAGCGGTGTCGGCGACATTTTCGGCTGGTTCGTCGACCGCTTCGTTCCGGCGTCCTACGAACGCGCAGCGACCGCAAAAGGCATCGACGTTCACGAATACTTGAGCGAACTCGGCGCCGCCCAACAGGTCGGCGAGCACGGGTTGGTGGCGCTCGATTGGCAAAGCGGCAACCGGTCGGTACTCGTCGACCACGACCTTTCCGGCCTCCTGCTGGGTTTGACGCTAGCAACGAAACCAGAAGACGTGTATCGCGCGCTCGTCGAAGCAACCGCCTTCGGCACCCGAACGATCGTCGAGACGTTCACAACTGCCGGACTGCCGGTACGTGAATTCGTCGTCGCGGGTGGCTTGCTCAAGAACGAGTTCGTCATGCAGATCTACTCCGACGTGCTCAACATGCCGTTGCATGTGCTTGATGCAGAGCATGGTCCGGCGCTCGGATCTGCCATTCACGCAGCAGTCGCTGCGGGCGCGTATGCAGACGTCGAGCAGGCAACCGAAGCGATGGGCAATCAGCGGCGCGACGCGTACACCCCGAATCCCGAGAACGCCCATCGTTACGAGGCTTTGTACGCCGAGTACCGCCGGCTGCACGACTACTTCGGGCGCGGGCACAACACCGTGATGCGCCGGTTACGCCGGTTGCGAATCGAGGCGAGCGAGCGATGACGGCAACAGCAGCACACACTATCGAAGGTCTTCGTGCCGTGGTGGCGCAGTTACACAGCGAACTCATCCGCTGGGGCTTAGTCGTGTCGACGTCGGGCAACGTCTCGGCCCGAGTGCCAGGCGAGAAGCTGTTCATCATCAAGCCCAGCGGCATTTCTTACGACGACCTGACATCCGACACGATGATTGTTTGCGATCTCGACGGCGAAGTTGTCAACGGTAATCGCGCGCCTTCGAGCGACACCGCTGCCCACGCATACGTGTACCGCGAAATGCCGGAGGTCGGGGGCGTCGTCCACACGCATTCGACCTACGCCACGGCGTGGGCAGCCCGCGCCGAACCGATTCCGTGCGTGCTCACCGCGATGGCGGATGAATTCGGTGGCGAGATTCCGGTCGGGCCGTTTGCGCTCATCGGCAATGACGACATCGGTCGCGGTATCGTGGCGACCCTACGAGGGCATCGATCACCAGCGGTGCTGATGCGCAATCACGGCGTTTTCACGATTGGCCGCGACGCGAAAGCCGCAGTGAAGGCCGCAGTGATGTGCGAGGACGTCGCGCGCACTGTGCATCTTGCCCGCGTTCTCGGTGAACCGGTGCCGATCGAGCCGGGCGACATCGACCGGCTCTACCAGCGCTACCAACAGGCCTACGGCCAGCGCTGATACGGCGCATTAGCGTTAGCTGATCTCGACCCGGTCGATCGCGGCCCAAGTGAACCGCGACTCGGGGTTGCGCTCGCCCGCGACCCGGATGCGCAACGTGTGTTCACCGTCGTCAAGGGCGGGACTCTGCCACAGGCTCACGCCCGCCGACCGCGAAGGGCTGTACTCATCGACGAACACTTCGTCGTGACCGTCGACCGAGATGCCGACGATGCCGTGGTTTGCGTCGGTCACCCCGAAGAACGTTGCCCTTGAACCGACGAACCGCAACGTCGCCACGTCGTCGCGTCGGCAACTGTAGGTGTTGGTGCCGTCGGCTTCGATGTTGCCGCTGGAAAAGCGCCATTCACCGCGGAAGTCGAATTGGTCGACGCCGCCTCCGCGCACGGTGTCTTCGATGCGGGTCACACCGCCTTGCCTGATCGCCGTCGTTATGAGCTCACGCGCCGTCGTTTCCCGCAGTTGGGTGAAGCCATCGGTGCCGAACCGGGCGGTGATGGCGTTGAACGTTTCGGCGAGGTGCGCGAAGTCGGCGGCCGTGGTATGCGATTGCGCGCCGGCGTAAGCAGTTGCGGTGGCGAGGTCGACGAGCCCGGCGATGTTGCCGGCGATTTCTGAGGCGCCGCGGGCAGCTTCCGCAGCGCCGCGACCCATGTCGTTCGTGGTTGCGGTTTGCTGTTCGACTGCCCCGGCGATCGCCGCCTGATTCTCGCTCACACTGGTGATCGTCGTGGTGATTTCGTTGATGGCGCGGGCTGCCGAACGGGAGCCGACCTGGATCTCACGAACAGTGACGCCGACATCTTCAGTGGCGGAGGCGGTTTGCTCGGCAAGTTGTTTGACCGCACCCGCGACGACGGCGAAACCGCGGCCCGCCTCACCGGCGCGAGCGGCTTCCAGAGTTGCATTGAGTGCAAGTAAATGCGTCTGGCGAGCGATATTGCCGATGAGATCCATGATCTGCGTGACCTGCTCCGAAGCGTCACCGAGCTCGCGCATCGTTGACTTCGCGTCGTCAGCCTGGACGGCGGCGCCCTGCGCGACGTGCGCTGCGTGCTCGGCGTGCTGTGCAACATCGCCGATCGTGGCAGTGAATTCTTCTGTCGCTGCAGCGATCCGGTGCACGCTCCGCGCCACGTTGTCGGCTGCCGCGGCGACCGCAGTTGCGCGGTCGGCCGCCGTCTCTGCGGTCGACCCGATCGTGCGGCTGATATCGAGCAGGTCTTCGTATGCGGCGGTGAGTTGCTGCGAGCCGCGGGCCAGTGCCGAAACAGTTTCACGCAATAGATCTACGAGACCACGCGCCGGCGCAACGATGGCGTCTGTGGCCGGATCGCCGGTCAGTGCGATCGCGACGCGCAGGTCGCCCGCAGTTACCTGATTGATGCTCGATGCGAGACCGCGAAGGTGTCGTGATTGGCGCGCGGATTTCGTTGCGAATGCTGCGATGCCCACCGCTGCCAGCGCTACTAGCACGGTGGTGTCGACGTACGCGTTCCAATGCCGGCCAGCGGCGGCGGCAATGACGAGAATCGCTGCTCCCGCACTGACCATCGCTGTCGGAGAGCTCAAAGCACGTCGTCGGTGCAGCTCGACCCCTGCGTTATCGCTCACATTTTGGCCACCTGCGGTCACCGGACTGCTCCTACCGTGTCCTGGAAAATGCACAACTGGCTATCCAGGGATTGATCGGCACCGCGGTGGGCGGCTTGAGTCTCACAGGGTGGTGACATTTGCAGTCGCGCCGAGCTATCTGCGCACGTCGCCGAATCGTCGAGCTCTCAACCGGTCAGCAAGAATCGCGACACCCAACACAGCACCCTGAACGATTTGTTGATCGTAAGGACTGACTTTGAGAGCGAGCAAGCCGTTGGTGATGAACTCGAGCAGGATCGCGCCGGCGGCGATACCCACGATGCGGCCCTCGCCTCCCGTCAAGGCGACCCCACCAACCACGGCTGCCGCGATCGCGGTGAGCTCCCAGCCGCTGCCGCCGACCGAAGGGTCTGCAACGTTCATGCGGCCGATTACCAGCACGCCGACGACGCCGGCGAGCACGCCACTTGCCACGTAAGCACTTACCGTGCGTCGTGCGACAGGAATTCCCGCAAGCCGTGCCGCTTCCGCGTTGCCACCCACGGCATAGGTCTCACGACCGACGTAGGTTCGTTCGAGTACGAACCATGCGACGATTGCGCATCCGACGAAGATGACGGCAGGTAGCGGAACGCCTGCGATATAGAACTGGCTGATCCTGCTGAATGCGTCGGAGATGTTGTTGATCGGTGTGCCTCGAGTAATCGCAAGAGCGAGGCCTTGTCCTACGGTAAAAGTGACCAGCGTGATGACGAAAGATGGCACTCGCAGGCGGGTGACCATCACGCCGTGCCAAAGTCCGACCAGCCCACAAACCACTAGCGTGACGACGATTGCGACCGGGGCGGGCAGTCCTTGCCGCACGTTGAACCACGCCGTCAGGATTCCCGCCAGGCCGGCGAGCGCACCGACCGAAAGATCGATGCCACCGGTGAGCATGACAATCGCTTCGCCGATCGCAAGAATTCCGATCTGGGCGAGGTCTCTGCCCATCACTTGCAGGTTTCCGGGCCGGGTGTAAGTAGGAGCCGCGAACGCGATGCAGACGAAAACCAGGATGCATGCAGTGACGACGCCGGCTTCAGGTGATGCGGCGAACTTGCGCAAGAGAGTACGAGCCGTCGATGGCGCGGGAGGAATCGTATTCTCCGTGCGAACGCTCACTTGGGTGCTCACCTTGAAGACCTCATTCCGTCGCTGACTGGTGGGAGCTGGCCCGCGGCTTGTGCACTGGTGCCGGCGGCGGCCGTCATGATGCGTTCTTTCGTGGCATCAGCACGGTCGATGAGATCGACGATCCGGCCGTGGTTCATGACCGCGATTTGACCCGCAATAAGAAGCAGTTCTTCGAGCTCGGACGACGCGACGACGACGGCCATACCTTTGGCGCTCGCGTTGCGGATGAGTTCGTAGATCTCGGCTTTTGCGCCGACGTCGACACCGCGAGTCGGCTCGTCGAGCAGTAGCAAGCGTGGTTCGGTGGAGAACGCTCGCCCGAAGATGGCTCGCTGCTGATTGCCACCCGACAGGCTGCCGACCGGCTGTTCGACCGATTGCATGCGCACGTTGACGTCGCGCGTGATCGTGCGGGCGGCCGCACGATCCTTGCGAACCGAGAGCACACCATGACTCAGGAGCTGGCGCAGGATCGAGATGGTGACGTTGGTGCGGATGGAGGCGAACAACACGAGCGATTGTTCTTTGCGGTCTTCGGGAATCAGGGCAATCCCTGCGCCCGTCCCGTCTTTGGGATTCCGTGGTGCGTAAGGCTTTCCGCCGAGTTTCATCGAACCGCCGGTCGCTCGTTGCGCACCGGCCACGGTGTGGATGAGCCGGCTGCGGCCTGATCCCATAAGGCCCGCGACGCCGAGAACTTCACCTGCGCGTACCGAAAGATCGAGCGGTCCGAGCCCATCGGCGGTGAGCCCCGTCGCTTCGAACACCACCGTTGCGGTGGCGTCGTTGGTTGCAGGGGCGAGATTCGCGAGCTCAGAGCCGACCATTTCGCGAATCAACCGCGGTTCGGTCGCCTCCTGCGCGGCTAGGTCAGCAACCAGCCGGCCGTTGCGCAGGACGACGATGCGGTCGCTCACGTCTCGTACCTCGTCGAGTCGGTGCCCGATGAACAACACGCAACCGCCCTGGTCGGCGAGTTCGCGGGCGAGGCCGAGAACTCGCTTCGCCTCGACAGGGCCGAGCGACGACGTGGGTTCGTCGAGAATCAACAGCGTCGGTCGTCTGCCCCACGCTTTTGCGATCTCGAGCAGTTGGCGCGTGGGCACCGGCAAGCTGCGCACCATTCGCCTGACCGAAACTGCGTCAGGGTCGAGACCGACATCCCTCAACATGCTTTCGGCGACGTCGCGTTGGCGTTTTCGATCGACGAGGATGCGGCGGGTCGAGCCCGGCACGCGCTGGCCCAGCAGCATGTTCTCGGCTACTGAAAGCTGGCCGACGAGCGGGAATTCCTGAGATACCAACCCGATACCGAGACGCGCGGCCGACTCGGTAGAACCGAGCGTCAGACGCTTCCCGCCGATTTCGATTTCGCCGCCTTCGGGGCGCACCGAGCCGGCGAGAGTGCCGATCAGCGTGGATTTTCCGGCGCCGTTCTCACCGACCACGCCGACGACCTCGCCGGCGTAGAGCTCGAGCTCGGGGATCTCGAGCACGCGAACGGTGCCGTACGACTTGTGAACGCCCCGCAGCCGCGCGGCAAGCGCGCGGCTGCGGGTGGCGGAGCTTTCCACCATCGTCAGCTGATTCCCAACTGTGCCTCGAGGCCTTGGTAATCCGAGAGGTTGGACTTGGTCACCACACCGACGCCAGAACTCAGCGTGGTGCCGTCCGACTCAAGGTAGGGCTTCACGATTGCCATCGTGGCCGCGTCGCCGAGGACCTTCTCGGCGGCCAGGATGTAGGCGCCGGTGTAACCCTGCTGGTAAGGCATCTGCACGACGGTTGCCGCGATGACGCCCGACTGGATGAAGCTGAGCGTCTGCGCGTCGGAGTCGTCGCAGATGACCTTCACGGAAGCCGTCTTCTTCGCCGACACCACAGCCTGTGCAAGCGCCGGTCCGTCGTAGGAGTAGACACCGTAGAGGCCGTTGACGTCGGGGTTGTTCGCGAGGATCGTCTCGGCGTCAGAGGTGGCCGTGCTCGCCGACAGGTTGTCGTTTACCTTTTGCACGACCGAAATGCCGCTGCCCTTGATTGCATCTTCGAATCCTTGGATGCGCTGCGTGGCGTTGGCCGCGGTGAGCGAGCCGACGAGAACGGCCACCTTGCCGTTGCCACCAAGCGCCTGCTTCATCGCCGTCCCAGCTGCGAAGCCGGCCTGGTAGTTGGGCGTTCCGAGGTAGAGGGTTGCCTTGGTGCCTGGCAACGGGGAGTCGATGGCGAGCACAAAGACGCCCTTCGAGACGTCAGTGGCGATGGTGCCGGCTGCTGACGTGGGGTCGATCGCCGAGATCGAGTAGCCGGTGATGCCCTGCGAGCGCAGCGTTTCGAGCTCGGACGTCTGCTCGGTCAGCTTGCCGTTCGGCGGGGCGAAGTAGGTGCACTTGCCCGAAGACAAGCCCAAATCGCTGCAGCCCTTCTTGAAGCCGACTTCGCCGGCCTTCCAGTAGTCGGCTGCGACGTTGACGACCATCGCGATGTTGACGTTCGACAGATCCTTGCCGGCGAGCGCCGACTTCAGTGCCGCGTCGAGCTTCGCCAGGTTGTCCTGGTTGAACGTCACCGACCCCGACAAAGCGGCGCCCGATGCGTTCGGCGCGGTGCTGCTTGTGGAGGTCGAAGGCGGGGCCGACGAAGTGGCGGATGAACTGTCGCCTTGAGCGGGAGTCGTGCTCGTTGACGGGCTCCCTGTGCTCTTGGACGAAGAACATCCCGCGGCCAGTACGGCAAGTGCCGCCACCGCAGCGGCGGTGAGACGAGTTGCTTTGTACATCCGGCGCCTTTCATAGGAGTCCTCGAGCCGCCAGCGTGTGTGCCGGCGACCATCGCTGGGTCCGCGAAATCTGCGGTGCGGAGCCGCGCTTTCGCCGAGTGTGGGCGCTAACACCGGGCGGCGTCAAGGGTCAGTCTGAAACCTCGTGGCGATTGTTTCGATCTCGTTATCTACCTTGTGCCCACGGGACATTCGCCGCGCGACCGCTACGCAATCCCGTTGTGTGCGCGCTAAAGGGGTGCATTGGACGGCCCGCTGAGGTCGTGGCGCCGCGACCTGCCTCGAGAGCGCCCCTCGTACGGTTCCGGTCAAAGCGCACCGCTGCTCACCGAACCGTCAATTCCGCCCGATGTTCACGTCTCCTCCTTTAAAGATCACTGCGGGTAGGCCGGATGGCGCCGTCCAAGCAGCGCGGGTCGTTAGCGCTAACGCAGCCAACGCAGCACGCTCCGCTGCCAGGGGCAGTATTGCCATGACAGTCAGGACGACGGCGCGCCGGTGGCGGGCACGGGTTGCTGCGAGCGCAGGTCGAGACTGAACCAGATCACCTTGCCGCGATCTTCGGTGTCGACGCCCAGCTCGACGAAAGCAATTCGACGAGCTGTAGCCCTCGCCCTGACGTTTCATCGACTCCTGGAGTGCCGCTGTGCGGCAGTCGGTGCGATTCGTCGTAGACGCCCACCCGTAGCGCCGCCGGCGTGCACGAAATGCGGACGTCGAGAAATGCATCGGATTGACGGGATGCATTCGAGACCAGTTCGGTGACGAGAAGTGCTGCGGTCTCGATGATCTCGGTCGAGATCTTCCACGCGGTCAAGATGTCGGTGAGAAACCAGCGGGCGATCGGGGCTGACGACGGAAGCGCGGGCAGTCGGCGCACGATGTCGGGCCGCAGCGCCGATTCGTCACCAGGCAGCCGGAGCAACACCAGCGCTACGTCATCGCGTCGAGGTTGGCCATCGGTGAGATCGGCGAGCAATGCATCGGCGAGCACTTCGACGTCGTCCTGCTGTCTTGCGTCGAGCAGTGCAGCAACTCGTTCGAGGCCGATGTCGGGAGTTCGGTTTGCCGATTCGACGAGCCCGTCGCTGCACACGACGATGAGTGCCTGCGGTGGCAGCAGGACGGTTTCTTCTTGCCAGTCACTGGATTCTTCGACCCCCAGCGGTAGGCCACCGCGGCCTTCGAGCAGCCGGGGTGGGCATCCGGGTGCAACGACGACGACAGGTAGGTGGCCCGCGCGCACCCAGGTGACGAGCCGCGAATCGGCATGTACCTGCAGGTAACTCATCGTCACTAGTCGCTCTGTTCCCGATTGCGCGATGAACGAATTCGCTGCCGCAGTTACCCGCGCGGGCGGCAATCCGGCCGCTGCATGCGAATTCACGACCGCTCGCACTTGCCCCATGAGCCCGGCCGCTTCGAGATCGTGGCCCTCGACATCGCCGACCACGACGGCTACCGCATTTGAGCTCACTCGCAACGAGTCGTACCAGTCGCCGCCGACTTCTGTGCCGGCATCGCCCGCGCGGTAACGCACAGCGAGGTCGAGCCCGATCGTCGAATGCCGTGGCTCTGAAGGCAACAGTCGGCGCTGTAACGTCAGCGCGGCCTGGCGCTGTTCGGAATAGTCACCCGCATGCGCCATCGCGATAGCTGCCCGTTCGGCGAATTGCTCGAGCACGACACGGTCGCGCGCATCGAAAGCCGGTTCACCCGCAGGCCGGACGACGGAAAGCGCCCCGAGCCGGCGCGGCTGCCGACCGATCGGCACTGTCATGAAATACCGCGGCTCAAGCCGGCGCAGCAATTCCGCGTGTTCGGGTGATGTGGCCGACGCCATCAGCGCCTCGGTGTCGATCGCGCCGACGTGGCTGTCACCCGTGCGGGCTGCGCGCACGGCGTACGACTCGCGCTCGCCGTCGGGCCTGCCTGATACGCGTGGCTGTCTTTTCAACGCATCGATCAGGTGCTGCTGCGTGGCGTCGTGGTGAGTGGCCCCGATGCGCTCCAGCGAGCCGTCGGGCTGCCACAGATCGAGCAGCACCCAGCCGCCGAACAGCTGCGCCGCGAGCCGGGTGACGGCCGCAGTCACCCGGTCGACGTCGAGCGAGCGCGACAATTCCCAGCCCACCCGGTCGAGTGCTTGCGCGACCCGCTGCCGTTCGCTCATCGCCACCGGATTCGCGACGTCGACGGCCTGGCTGAAGATGCCCACGAGTTCGCCGTCAGGGTTTCGCAGCGGGCTGCACACGGCGTCGACCAGCAGATCGTCGCCGTCAGTAGGCTCGGGTGCCGGGTCGTGGGTGAATCGCATGTCCTCGCCGGTAGCCCACACGTGTTCGACGGCAGCCAGGAAAACGGGGAGGTCGGCGAGCGCGTCGCGCGCCGGTCGCCCGATCGAGCGGACGCCGCTGAACGCCCGCGACGCCGCGTTCTGGTACGCCAGCAGATGGCTCGCCCCCGCGAAGATCATCGTGCGAGCGGGTGCCGTCTCCAAGGCGGCGAGCCTAGGCCCCCACTGCGTACCGAGGAGCATCATGGCCTCGTCGAGTGGTGGCGTGTCCTTGCGTGCTGCAGGCACGGTCACGCGCAAGAGCGTAGTGGGTCGGCGATTGATTCGGCATCGCAAAGCCGAACGAATCATCTGAAATCAACTACTAGCCGCTGGTCGCCTCGGCCCGATCGACGGTGGCGTAGATGTAGTCGCGAGCCGCCGCCACGGGCAGCGGGCGTGAGATGAGATAGCCCTGCGCACTGTGGCAGTGCAGACTCGCGAGTGCGTCGCGTTGCGCGCTGCTCTCGACTCCTTCCGCCACCGTCGCCACGTCGAGGTCTCTCGCGAGCCGCAGGATCATTTGCAACGAATCACAACTCCGCGTCAGGACGTGATGTCGGCTGAGGTGATCTTCGCCCAGGCGCAGCTGCCGAAGATCACCGTGTACGACAGCGGGACGACGAGATTGTGCGCGAGCGACGTCAGCGAAAAGCTGTTACGCAGCAGGTCGGCGAACCCGAGCCAGTGATGGGTGAGCAGCATGCCGCGAAAGCCACCAAGCTGAGGCACGCTGTCGAGCACGGCGAATGCGATCACCAGCGCAACGGTGGCAGCCATCGCGCCGATCGGCACTTCGGTAAGGGTCGACAAGAAGATTGCGAGCGCGGCGAGACCGAGCAGGTCGACGAACACGAATAAAGCAACGCCGAATGCCCGAACCAAACCGTTACCGAACGACACAGTGTTGCCCGACAACAAGGTGACGCCGTGCGAACCGAAGAGCGCGAGTCCGGTGATGATGCCGACCGCTGCGACGATTCCGACCGCTGCCGCTAGATAACTCAGGGCGCCGAGAGACTTTACGACGAGCACGCGGGTGCGCGAGACCGGCACGGTGAGCAGGTATCGAAGCGTGCCTGCGTTGGCCTCGCCCGCTATCGCGTCACCGCACACGACGGCGATCGCCAGCGGCAAGAACACCGGCAGGCAGATCGTCAGTGCGGCGAATCCGAGGAAGAGCCCGTTATTGGTGAGTTGACCCAAGAACGCGGGGCCTCCGCCGCCGCGCGGCGCCGACACCTTGACCGCAGTTCCGATCAGGATCGGTACCGCGGCGAGCACGATCAGCATCGCGATGTTGCGCCGGCGCCGGAACACCAGCGCCAACTCGTTGCGCAACTGGCGCGCGAGCACACCGTGGAAGCGGGTGGCCACGACCTCGTCGGTCAATGGTGCAGGCACTGTGCTGACGGATGACATCGAGACGTCAACGGACGACATCGAATCCCTCCCCGGTGAGTTGGACGAAGAAGTCTTCGAGCGCGGCCCGTTCGACGCGCAGCCCATGTACCGGCACGCCGGCATTGACCAGGCTCGCGTTGATCTGGTCGGCAGGTAGGTCATTCATCGACGACATGACGTATCCGGGCGCTTGTTCTGACACTGCGAGTCCGAGGTTCGTGAGCACGCGCGCGGCGGCGTCCGGCTCGGTGGTTTCGATCCGCAGGTGTGCGTGTACGACCTGCAGCACCTCGGCCAGCGAACCCTGCCGGAGCAGGCGTCCGGCACTCATGATTCCGACGTGGGTGGCGACTTGTTCGATCTCGGCCAGCAGGTGGCTGGAGACCAGCACGGTGGCGCCATCAGCTGCGAGTTCGCGCACCAGGTTGCGTACCTCGCGGGTGCCCTGCGGGTCGAGCCCGTTAGTGGGCTCGTCGAGGATCAGCAGGTCTCTCGGGCGCAGTAGCGCGGCTGCGATGCCGAGCCGTTGCTTCATGCCGAGTGAGTAGCGGCGGTAGTTTTTCTTTGCCGCAGCGGTCAATCCGACACGCTCGAGTGCGGCGGCCACGCGTTCCTTCGACGTGCGCGGGTCGGTCGTTGCGTCGAATTCGTCTAGCCGGCGAAGGTTTTCGGTGCCACTCAGATACGGATGGAATGCCGGACCTTCGACGAGCGTGCCGACTCGCGACAAGACGTCGCCCGATCGCGCGGGCATCGCACCACCGAGGATTTCGACCGACCCCGCGTGTGGATTCATCAATCCGAGCAGCATGCGGATCGTCGTGGTCTTGCCTGATCCGTTCGGCCCGAGGAAACCGTAAATTGCACCGCGCGGCACTTCGAGTGCCACGTCGTTGACCGCGACGTGCGAGCCGAACCTGCGGGTCAAGCCGAGCGTCTTGATGGCAAGCGACACCTGCGTGCCTGCTGGTTCGAGCAGGGCGCCGCCACCTGGCGCCGCCGCCGCCGCCGTCACAGGCCTTGTCCTGTCGCGGCAACCTGTTCGATAGCGGCGGGACTGACCGGCCCGGCGTAGATGGTGCCGTTGTCGGCGATGAACACTGACATGATCGTGCTGGTGATGAGGCGGCCGCCCTTCACGGGCGTAGCCACGTCATTCAGGATGCTCATCGTCGACGGGCCGTTGGCGCTGCTGCTCGCGGTGCCCATGCCGTTCTTGACCTGCACGACGGCGGTCCAGCCCTTACCGAGCAGCTTCGTCGAGCCAGAACCATGCGCGGCTTCGGCCGGCGATTTTGCTACCCCGGCCTTGTTTTTCGGGCTGAGCTTCTGGGTCGCACCGTCGAGGTTGAACGGACTGCCTTGAGTGACGGTCGATCCCGCCGGTGGCACGAATTCGAATACCGACGAGTCGGGCACGTTGAAGCTGACGTCGGTGAAGCCGACCTGGATCGCGGGTGAGGTCGCGTCCTTCGCGAAGACCTGAACCCGAAGCGGCACCGATGTTTTCGAGTCGATCGCGATCCGGACGCTGCCGATCAGCGAACGGGTGTCCTTGGGTTTGAGCACGAGCTGATACGTCGACCGGCCAGCCACCCGTGCGGTGCTGTCGACCTCGACGGCAGTCGTCGGATCGATCGCCTTCAGCGCGTCTTCGGCGGCCTGTTGAGGTGTGAGACCGGCGACCTTGCCGCCGGTGAGGGTTGTCGCGTCGGAGGCGTGCGCACCGGCTTTGATCGTGCTGTGGGTGACCGCGCGCGTCGTCGAGCTGTAGGTCCAGACATCGGTGCCGTGGTGGATCACATCGGTTTCGGACAGCTGGCCGAGTAACGCGATTCGCTGGTTCTCCTGCCCTGCGTACCAGACTCGCAGCGTGTGCGCGCCGGTGAGCAGGTTGGTCAACGAAAGATCGGAGTCGCTGCCGCTACCGCCGATGTCAGGCAGCGAAGGCAGGCCGAGTTTCGTGGTCTCGACAATCGTGCCCGACAAGCCGGCCGGCCGGGCCTGCTCGAGATCGGCGAGCAGCTGTGCGGCCGTGCGGCTCGGCAGGTTCGGCTCGGCGGCGGCATTGGAGGCAACGGAGGTGGTGAACGATGCGACGCCGATCGCGGCGGCGACGCCGGCCGGAAGCATCCAGCGGAGGCGGCGGGTGGCAAAGGTTCGTGTCATGCGCTCACTATGAGCAGCGACGCGGTGGCTGTCATGTTCGGTAGCCTCCGATCTCAGGTTCGGCACAGGTTGCGCGGTTCTCCCGCGTGAAATCCACAACAACGGGTGCGAGGAGGCGGTCGTGCGGTTGCTGATCGCCGAGGATGAGCAGCGGCTCGCGGCTGCTTTGCAACGCGGGCTCACGCACGCCGGCTTCACCGTCGACGTTGCCGCAGATGGCCCGCGGGCATTCGAACTGGCGACGACGGTTGCCTACGACGCGATTGTTCTCGACATCATGCTGCCGAGGCTCTCGGGTTACGAGATCATCAAACGGTTGCGCGAACGCGAAATCTGGACCCCGATCCTGGTGGCGTCAGCAAAAGACGGCGATTACGACCAGGCCGATGGACTCGATCTCGGTGCCGACGACTATTTGACCAAACCGTTTTCACTCGTCGTGCTGCTCGCCCGATTACGGGCGCTCTTGCGGCGCGGCACACCCCCGCGCCCGCCGTTGGTCGAAATCGGCCCGCTCACGTTCGACCCGGCGGCCCGAATTTTCACCCTGGACGACGAAACTGTCGACCTCACCGCGCGTGAATCGGCAATGCTGGAGTACCTGATGCGGCACCATCCGCGCACGGTCACGAAAGCCGAGCTTCTCGAACACGTGTGGCTCGACCCGAACGCCAATCCGAATTCCGTCGAGGTGCAGGTCGGTTACCTGCGACGCAAACTCGGCCGCACGTTGCTGCAAACCGTGCGTGGCTCCGGATACCGGCTCCGGCCATGAGTGCACGAAGCTGGTGGAGCCGACGTTCGTTGCGGCTGCGAGTAACTGCAGCGGCGACGCTCGTACTCGCGGTCGGCTTGGTATTGGGCACGATTTTGCTGGCATCACTGTTCGAACACCGCCGGGTGGCCGTGGTCGATGTCGCCGTCCGAGGCGAGGCAACAACGCTCAGCCAGCTGGTGGCCTCGGGCGACTTGCCCGACCCGTTGCCGACGCCCGCAGGCGGCACCAGCGTTGCACAAGTGCTCGACTCCGCCGGCACCGTGCTCGCTGCTACTGCGTCAGCCAGCAAGGTGCTTGCCATCGTGCCGGTCGACGTCTTGGTCAAACGGCTGAACCATCCGTTCACCACTACGTCGAGCACCTTGGGTTCGGCGAGCTTGCGCGTCGTTGCCGTTCACGCGACGTACCACGGGGTTCCGGTCGTTGTCGTGGTCGCAAATCCGCTGACCGACGTGACATCGACGCTGGGTGCGTTACGCAACGTGCTGCTCGCCGCCGTCCCTCTTGTTGTGCTGGCGGCCGCGGCCGCTACCTGGCTTGCGGTAAGTGCAGCGTTGCAGCCGGTCGATCGCATGCGTGCGGCAGCAGATGCGGTCGACGTCGGGGTGCCTGACCAGGTGCCGCAACTCGACCTGCCGGCCGGTGGTGACGAGCTGCGAAGACTCGGTGAAACGTTGAACGACATGCTGGGCCGGCTGCACGCCGCAGGTGAACGGCAACGTCGGTTCGTGGCTGATGCTGCTCATGAATTGCGGTCACCGATCGCGTCATTGCGCACTCAACTTGAGGTGGCGCTGGCCGTGCCGAACCAGCCCGAAGACTGGCCGCGGATCGTCACCGACGCATTGGCCGATGTCGACCGGTTGCATCAGCTCGCAGAAGACCTGTTGCTGCTCGCGCGTCTCGACGGCGGCAGCGCGCGTCGAGTGCAGATCGTTGACATCGGCGCGCTCACCGGTTCGCCGGTTGAGGGTCTGCTGGTCGACGGTGACGAACTCGAGCTTCGCCGCATGCTCGACAATCTCGTGGTCAACGCTCGTCGCTACACCCGAGAAACGGTTGACGTGCAAGCGGATCGGCACGGTGATGACGTGGTCATCACCGTCGACGACGACGGTCCGGGCATCGCCGAAGCCGATCGCGAAAGGGTTTTCGAACGATGGGTACGGCTCGACGACAGTCGAGGCCGTGACGACGGTGGCGCCGGGCTGGGCCTTTCGATCGTCCGTTCGATCGCGCGTGCCCATGGCGGCGACGCGAACCTTGAAAGCAGCCCGCAGGGAGGCCTGCGGGCCGTCGTCCGGCTGCCCGCCTCACGCACTGCCCACGCGTCAATCCCCGTGACCGCGAACTGATTCCTCGGCTGTCAGAGCGTGGTCGCGATTATGAAAACCGCGCAACTGCGTTTGCCGGCGCGATGCTGGGTTGGCGCTTCGCGGGCCGGACGACGAACAGCACCGCGTATGCGACGACTGCGGCTGCCACGATCACGAATGCACCGGTAACCCCGGAAAGCGTGAGCAACGTCGGCGCGATCAGACCGCCGACGACGATTCCCGCCAGCGATGCAGGCAACGCAAACCCGTAGGCGCGGGCGAATACGTCGTCCGGCAGGTACCGCTGAAGTGCCGTCTCCGCAAGGATTTCGACCGACACCGAGCCTGCACCAGAAATCATCGCGAACGCGGCTGCGACGAACGGCGACCCCGCTGCCGCGACCACTGGCAAAGGCAACGCGACGGTGAGCAGGGCGCAGAAGACAACCATGCGGGTGTTGCGAAGGCGCGCGAGCCGGCCCGCGAGCAGCGTCGCCGACACACCGCCGGCACCGAAGCCCGCGAGCAAGTATCCGTAACCCGCAGTGCCAAGGCCCAGGTGGCGAGACACCACAACCAGCAGTACGGTCAGCGTTCCGTAAACCGCGCTGCACATGATGTCGGCACTGACGAGTCGCAAGGTTTCGCGCTGAGTGCGCAGGGCGCTGAAACCGGAGCCGAGTTCATGGAGCACAGACGTGCGCGAGTTGTCGCGTCGTGCTGGTACGAATGCCGTCTGTTGCCGCACCGAAAGCACCGCTATCGCTGATATTCCGAAGCTCAACGCGTTCAAGGCGATCGCCAGCGACGGCGAACCGAGCAGTAGCAACACGGCACCTATCGCCGGTGCACCAACAACGCAGGTCTGGGTCACGGCCGACCGCGCAGCGTTCGCACCCGGAAGATCGTTGTTCGGAACGAGCCTTGGCGTGGTGGCCGCTACGCACGGGCCGTACGGCGTCGCCGCCACGGATGCCGCCGCCGCGATCACCGGGGCGAGCACGACCGGCCCGCCGAAGGCGCCCACTGCGGCCAACGCCAGCATGAGCAGTAGCCGCACGGCGTCGCAGCACATCATGACCTGGCGCCGGTTGTAGCGGCTCGCGATGAGGCCGCCGACCGGCCCGAGCACCACGATCGGGATCACCCGCGCCGCGGTCGTCGCACCGAGCCAGGTGGCGGAGTGCGTACGCCCGAACACCAACGCGATCAACGCGAGGTTGTACAGCCAGTCACCGGCTTCGGAAACAGCCAGCGCGAACAGCAGGTGCCGAAATGGGCGGTGCCGCAGCGCCGAACCGATCGTGCCGGGTGTCGAGTTGCTCATCGGTGTCTCCATGAGGCGAGGTCCGTTGAGCATCACGGTCGTTCTAAGCAGCCCATCCGGGCATCGGGCGACTGCCGCATTTCACCGGCCGGAAACGCTTATCTCGTCGCGCGGCGGCAGGAGTTGACGGGCGGCTTCGTTGACGACGTACCGACGCCAGCGTGCACGGCTCCAGCCACGTCTGTGCACGAGCAACCAATGCACCTCGTGGCTCAACAGTGCGTAGAGCCGCTCGGCCGCTTCGTCGACGCCCATGTCGCTCACGAGTTCGCCGTCGAGCATGTCGGCGAACGCGCGCATCGTCTGCCAGCGTTGGTCCTCATGTCGATCGAGGACGTCGCCTACCTCACTGTCGGCGGCGCTGCTGCGGACGAGCTCGTACAGCGGCGCCACCCGCTGGGTGATATCGCAGGTGGCCGCGACGATGTGCTCGAGCCGCTTATGCGGGTCTGCGATCTGCTTGATCCGCCGTACGTGGCGCCGGTCGAGCAGGGGGACGGCGTCGGCGTCGCCGACGACCTCGGTGTCGACGATGGCCGAGAGCACCCCGGCTTTCGAGCCGAAGGCGAAGTACACGGTCTGGTGCGCGACACCCGCCGCTGTAGCGATCTCAGTGATCGTGCTGGCGGCGTAACCTTCGGCGAGGAACAGCTCTTTGGCTGCGTCGCAGATTCGTTGCCGGGTCTGTTGCGTGCGTCGCTGCCGGACACTTGACGTGGTCACTCTGGCTAGAGTACACACTAGAGCACACTCTAGTAAGGATGGTCCCATTGAAACTCTGGGCCGATCTGCTCGAACGCACCTGTGACGTCGTCCGGCCATCGATTGCGAAGCTCGCTGGCGCGTCGCTCGATCGACCGACGCCATGCGCGGAGTGGTCGCTGCGGCAACTCTTGAACCACACAACCGCTGCGATCGAGATGTTCGCCGCTGCGGCGCAAGGCGGTGTGCCGGCTCCTGCGTCGCCCGACCGCGAAGTCGACGCCAGTCCGATCGAGCGCTTCGACGCTGCCGTGAACCTCAACCTCGCCGTCTGGCGGTCGCACGCAAAGCCGGCAGCGACATTGACGTTGCCGTTCGGGGAATTCCCCGCGGAGTATGTCGCTGCGGTGAACCAACTCGATGCTCTGGTCCACGGCTGGGATATCGGAGTGTCTATCGGTCTGGCCGTCACGCTGCCCGACGAATTGTCGGAGGTGGCGATGCACATGGCGTTGCTGCGGGTGCCTAATGGCCGCGGCGGTGTTTTCGGCCCAGAGGTCACGACCACCTCCACTGCTCCGGGTGCGAGGCTACTGGCGTTCTCCGGGCGCGACGCCGCCCGCTGGCCCGCTGACGAAGGGGAATTGAGATGACGGCGAAGACCCCGGTCAACCCGTGGAGCTGGCAGGACGCCCGCGGGTTCACCCAGGCATGGTGCGTCGAGGGTGCGACGACAATCGTCTACGTGTCAGGACAGGTTGCGCTCGACGCCGACGGAAACCTCGTCGGCGCAGGGGATTTCGAGGCGCAAGCCCGACAAACCTTCGACAACATCGGTCAGGTGCTCGCCCAGGCGGGCGCTTCGTTCGACGACATCGTCAAACTCAACGTGTACCTCACTGACACGGCGAATCTTCCTGTACTTGGCCGCATCAAAGCCGGATACATCAAAGGTCAGCAACCGGCGTCGACCGCGGTCGGCGTGACCGCTCTTGCGATGCCCGGCCTGATGCTCGAGGTCGAGGCCACTGCCGTGCTGTGAGACCCCAGCGCCGCTACTCGACCAGGCCGAGCCGGTGGGCTACCGCCGCAGCCTCGACCCGACCGCTCACGCCCAGTTTTGCCAAGATGTTCGACACGTGCACGCTCGCGGTTTTCGGTGAGATGAAAAGCTCCTGCGCGATTTGCGGATTCGACCGACCCGCCGTCAAAAGCAGCAGCACCTCACGCTCGCGATCGGTCAGCCCGAAGCGCGCCAACTCGTCGGTGGCCGGTTTTTCGTCGGACGACGCGATAGCGGCGGCCGACGCGTCGTCCGCATCGGTGATGGACAGGCGCGCGCGGCGGCTCAGGGCCATGAGTTCTTCGACCAATGGCGCGGCGCCGAGGACTCGGGCTCGGCGCAGCGCTTCTCGGGCAACCGCCGTTGCGGCGTCGCGATCACCGTCGGTGCAGTGCGCCTGCGCCAGCCGCACCAGGCTGTAGGCCAGCGGGTATGCCTCATCGGCTTGCCGCCAGGCGTCGACTGCGCGAGCCCAGCAGGCAACTTCGTCGCTGCCGGCGGCGCGCGCACGTTCGGCCTCGACCATGGCCTGATAGCCGCGGGTCGGGGGAGTCGACGCGACCATCTCCGCCGCGAGCTTTTCCCAGCCGGCCGAGCGGGCCGTCGATTCGGTGTCGTCGACGCGACGATCGCGCGCCGCCACCGCAAGGTCGGCATCGACGAGCACGCCAGCCCACAGCAGCGGCCACGCATAGCGAGCGGCCCAGCGATTGAGCGAGTCGCCCAACCCGTCGGTGACCAGCGCGAGTGCCGTCGTGAGCTCACCGCGGCCGCGGGCGGTGAGCGCGTCGATGTAGGCGAGGCTTTGGGTGAACTGAATGTCGGTGCTGTCGCCCAGGGCTCGACGGGTGTTGCGCACAATCTCGGCAGCCTCTGCGTACTTGCCGCGCATCACCGCAAGCTCACCGCAGACAATCAGTACGGTCGCGGCGAAAATCCCTTCGGGTTCGCTGCGCATCGCTTCGTCGGCAAGCTGCTCGGCTTCGTCCCATTCGCCTAGCCGCAGCAGCGATTCGATGAGATTGCCGCCGAGATAGTTGCCCCATGACCGCGATAATCCGGCGGGTGTCGCGGCCGCCATACCGGCCCTGGCCGTTTCGGCGGCCTCCTCGTAGCGGCCCAGGGCGCACAACACGTCGGAGCCGTTGATGTAGCCACGCAGCATCGTGATCGGTACGTCGAGTTCGCGCGCGATGTCGATGCCCTGCCGGCTGAGGGCTAGCGCGGCCTCATCGCCTTCGACATACGACCTCGCGTTGCCCAGACTGATCAACGCGTCGGCTTCGACGTCGCGGGCTCCGGCCGCGCGCGCGGCTTCGACTGCTTGTTTCGCGAGGTCGACGCATTCGGTCATCGCGCTGACTCGCATCTGCGCGCCGGCAAGCGTGCCGAGTATTGACGCGCGCGCCCTGGTGCTCGGTTCGGCGGGAAGCAATGCCAGGGCCCGTTCGAGGTCGGCGATCCCGGCCAGTTCGCGGCCCGAATCGCGCAGCGCCACCGCGCGCCTTTCGAGCAAGAGCGCGTGCCGTTCTGGATCTGCTTGGACGCTTGGCTCGGAAAGGACTTGCCCTAGCAGCAAAAGCGAGCGGGCCATGTTGCCCGACATGTACGCCGCCCCGGCGGCCCGGCGGCTCACCTCGATCTGGTCGATGCCGGTGCGTCGCGCCGCGTCGGGCACCCGCGGCCAGATTTCGAGTGCCCGTTCGAGATGGCGCAACGCCTCAGCAGGTGCATAGGCCGACGTCACCTATTACACAACCTCCA
>Ga0207705_10001127_pt1 | contig 21745 bp, 17 predicted proteins | sample KBSC13metaG_FD_184314 | JGI IMG/M metagenome (GOLD analysis project Ga0207705, IMG submission 184314) | Corn rhizosphere microbial communities from Kellogg Biological Station, Michigan, USA - KBS C1-3 metaG (SPAdes) (version 2) | ecosystem: Host-associated > Plants > Roots > Rhizosphere > Soil ... | reverse complement strand
CAGTACACCGCCACGCTGACTTCGGGTTCGGCCAGCTACACCAGTCCGCCGCTCACCCAGTACACCGCCACTCGCTGGCACAAGGTGCTGTGGTGGAACAACGCCGAGCCGCAGGTCTATCTGCAGCAGGACACCCAATACATCCAGAACTCGATGGCGGTGTCACGCTACATGAAGCTGAAACCGACCGAAAAGTTTCTTGCAAGCCTGCGGCAGTCGTGTGCACCACTGGACAACTGCGACCAGACCAAGACCATGTCTAATGTCGGTGCGCAACCCGCGATCGGGCCGCTACCGCGCTGGACCAGCGTCTACATCGTCGATCCCGACGTGCGTGCGTACAACTGGATGCTGGCGAACACCGACGCACTCGGCGCCTACAGCATCCACTATCGCGATGCGGCGACCGGCTGGCCAGTGAGCATCGACAAGCACCCCTACGTGACCATTGCAGACTGGGCCTATGCGAGCCGCGTAGCGCAACAGAGCAGCGCGAAGGGGACGCTATACAAAGCCGATCTGCTGCCGGGCTGCATCAACAATGCGGTGGCAACCAAGTGCACCAAGGCGTGGTACGGCACCGGCAACTCCTACACATGGGACAACGCGCATCAACCAGCATGGTCGTATGTGGCGTACATGGTGACCGGCGATTACTACTACATGTCGGAGCTAGGGTTCAGCGCGTCATACAACAGCCTCTGGTCCAACGAGAGCTATCGCGGGTTTTCAAAAGGCTTGGTCGATCGCGCCCACGGATCGATGCGCGGAAAGGCCTGGACACTTCGCAATCTGGCCGAAGCAGCTTTTCTGCTTCCCGACGGCTACCCGCTCAAGAAAGAATTCAATGCCGTGGTTCGCAGCAACCTTGATGACTGGAATCAGAAGTACAGCAACAACCCCGCAGCCGATCCGCTGCATGTGACTGAGGGCAGTACCGTTTACAGCTTGAATGGGGGAAAGTACAACGGCGTGGCGCCGTGGCAGCACAATTTCCTCACCTGGTCGGCTGGACACGCTGCGGAACTCGGCTTCGCGGGCGCAACTGCGTTCCGTGACTGGTTGGCGAAATTCGAAATCGGCTTGATGACGGATTGGCGGACCAACCCCACGTACGGGTATTGCTGGTTGGAAGCGTCGGCGTACAAGATCCAGTTGAAGGACGCCGCCGGGAATTGGTTGCCCTCCTACACCGCGGTCTACGCCGCAACCTTTCCCACCTTGGTGGGACTTGCGTGCGACTCGCCAGCCATGCTGGCTGCGCTACAGAGAATACGGAAGAAACCGATCCGCGCCGGGGAAATGAGCGGTTATCCCGATTCAGCGACGGGCTTCCCCGCCAATTTTCAGATCGGCGTCGCCGCCGCTGCGGACAGTGGCCTGCCCAAGGCACATGACGCATGGAATATTTTTGAGTCACGCAGCGTGAAGCCTTCCGGGAAACACTCCTATAACAACTATCCCAATTTCGCGATTTTGCCGCGTGGAGCGCCCGACGGCGCTGACCCATCATCGGTGAAACGCGCCTTGACGAGAGAAGCGCCAACATCCCCGTCGTCTTGCGATGCAAGAGGGAGAGGCCGCGTTGCGAGATGATGTGACGGTTTCCGCTGCCTCTGATGCTGAAGTCATCAGCTTATTGTGCCTTCCAACAGGTAGAAGGTTTTGCCGGCACCGTCTGCCAAAAAGGCATCTACACGTAATTCACTGAAACACGACCGATACCTGGAAACGACTTCGTCTTCACTTCTGAAGTACCTTACGTGCGAGACAAAAGGGAAGTTTGGTACCGTGCCGTAAAATACGGTTCCAGACTTGATCTTTTTTAATACCTCGATGTCCTGCTCGATGTGCTCCAGAAATTCAGTGCATATGACTGCGTCATAATGAAGTGATGTGAACAGATCTGTCTGAAAGGCATCCTGTAAGCTGAAGGCAAAGTCCGGACAGATTCGTTTCGCTCTTTCGATTCGCTTCGGGCTGAAGTCGAAACCATGATATCCGCGGCAGCCCTTGTCTCGTAACAGGCAAGCCAACTGTCCAGGGCCACATCCAATTTCAAGGATGAATTTGACTCCTGACGTGACGATCCGATCCGCAATAACTGTCCATATAAAATAGTATTCAGATTCGGAATAGTGCATCTGCCAGTCATCATTTTTTTTTTCAAATGATGTGTCATACCAGTCAGAGTTTTTTTCTCTACCATTCCCCGAGTTTGAGTGAGCCTTACGATTTGAGTGGAAAGCGATTTTGACCATCCGCAAAATAACGGGAGGGGTAATTTCACCCATGAATCGTTTTATGTTCTCATGCATGTTGATACCCATTGCTCAGCGAAGGTTCTCGCGAAGATTATCTTGGGCTGATACGCCAGTCGCCACTGCCGCGGCAGTGTAACACTGCGGGCCCGGAAAGGCTGATCGACCTCCATTGTCGCCATTCCCGCGACGCAGAGAAGGGCCATGATTGGCCAAGAGGGGGGAAAGCCGGACCGCGTTTGCAGGATTGCGAGTGCAGTCGGATATCGCTTCGCGATCCCGGAATAAGGATAAAAGCGAGACCTTCTGAGGAATCCGGAATCGGAAGTGTACTACCACCGATCGATCAGAGTGTATTTCAGTTTCATGAGATGACTGCGCCAAGTCGCGCCCCGTGCTTCGCGTCGGTAGCCGAAGGATTCCAGGGTATGGCCGGCCACTTCTTCGAAAAGCGTCTGATCGGCCAGACTCATACCATCCCGCCAAGCATGGATTTTCTGAGGATCAGGCGGTCGAATTGAACTTGAATGATACTTCAAGCTCGACTCCGGCATGTAAATTTTTGCGTTTTTGTGATAATCGAGCATTTGCACATCAAAAGGCTCATCCAGAAAGCTGCATATCTCTTCCAGTATGCGTTGCGGCGCATTCACGAGGTCCTCGTAGCGTATTTCCATATATTGCCTCGCACCGATCATTTGACCCATTTTGTGAGCCAGTGTCACCTGCCAGCTCCAGTCACGTGCGAGCTTTAGCAGGTTCGATGAGCCCCACTCCTGGCGCCGCAAAGAGTTTGCCACAGCGCGGCCGTCGCGCACGATGTGAACGATCCGGCAGTTGGCAAACAAGTTCCAGAGCACGTCGATTTGCGCCACGTAGTCCGGGTCCTTGTCGCCCCACCTCCGCTTGCCTTGGGTTTCAGCATACACCTCGTATATTGCGGCGATGAGTTCACCATAACTTTCAGGTCGCCGTGCCAATATCGCATCGGGGTTTTGTACTAGATTGCCTCGTTTGACAAACGACTGTTCAGAGATGTCCTGAAGAAGGTGCGCAATATTCGTCGGGATACGTAAGTCGCCATATTCCCCAAGCCGTTGGTAGAACTTGGGTATGAAGTCGGACTCAAAGGGAATGGCAATGTTGGGATGGGCGTTCAGCATCAACCGCAACATCGTTGTTCCGGACCGTGGTGTGCCGACGACGAATAGGGGTGTGTTTCTCTTTTCCAGTTCGGACATCACGCAGCCCTCTTGCCAGCGGCAAATCCGGCTGTTGGCGGCAGCGCGCGAACCATGACCCTGCCTGCATTGAAGGCGGGGATGAGTGCGGAGCTCACTTCTTCAGTGGACACGTTCGTTCCTCTGGACGAGTGCTGCGTCGAGGCAAGCCGCTCTCTCAGCTGGACCCAGTGGCATGGGCGCCGGGTTTCGATCTTACCGCGGCCGTGGTGGCAGCGGGCACGCGCGTAAGGCAGCTACCACGGGCTAACCTCACTGACGAGCAGGCTAACTATGGAGAGAGCTGTCTGACCCAAAAGCCCAAGAGGATTACGGCCATGCCGACAATCCAAACAACAAATGCCGTCGCTGCAAGCCGACGAACTCCGATGCTGGTCAGCCGCCATACAAGGTCCATCGCCAGCCAGCACAAGCCAGTGAGCACTATCAGTGCAAAGAGGGGCCAGCCGAGGTGCCCGGACGCCCAGAGGAATCCGTTCACGGCGAACCCGGCATTTCCGCAACGGGCGTTTCGCCGGCGCGAACGCGTTCGCCTACAGCCACGCGCACTTCGGCGGCGGCCGGCAACTCGAGCACCACGGTGCTGCCCAACAATATCTTGCCGATTCGGTCGCCGCGCTCGATCGCATCACCTTCGTCCACCCAGATTTCTATTCGCCGAGCCGCCACGCTGGTGATAAGCCGCACGGCTATTGCTCCCGCCGCCGTGTCGAGTATCAGGCGCTTCTGCACGGGACAAATCTTTTCCCGCAGAAAGGCAAACTCCCGCCCTTCGCCGTCCATGAACCGATCGCCGAATGACTCCATGCGGGCCACCTTGCCGGACAGCGGACTACGTTGCACGTGCATGTCCCAGAAGCTGAGCGCGATCACCAAGTAGCGGATGCCATCGCGTACGTCTGCGCTTGTCACCAGTCCATCCGCCGGGGCGAGCACGCTTGCTCCCGCCGGCGGCGTGCGTTCCGGATCGCGATTGAAGTACCGCAGGAACGCGGATTGGAATCGCCCGTTCTTGAGCCAGCGCCGGATCTGGGCCTCGGGCCAACGCTTGCGCGGCGGCAAGAAGCGCCGGACCAAGGGCGACGGATACGGAAAAAATGCCGCCCACAGGGCCAGCGCGACGATCAGCCCCCCCAGCGCAACGGCTTGCAGACCCGCAATGACCATCATCATTTTCCAGCCGCCCCAAAAACGACAAACTTGCGGACGCGTCTTGCGCTACACGTTGCGAGCTGCGCAGCCAGCAGGTATATCCGCGGACCCAATCGCCAATTGGCACAAATTCTTGAGGAACCTTTCCGTTGGGAGTACATGCCAACATAGCAGGATGAGATACAGTTGCGCCCGCAGTTGCGCCCACTGTAGTGCCGCGGTTTCCCTCACATCAAGCAGCGGACCATCAGCCTAAAGCCTTTGCAGGCCGCCCAGCCAGCCTTGCAGGCGGGATGCAACTCGGCGTATCTCTTCCAACAACGGATGGTTCACGGCAATCATTCCCAGAAGCCATCCCGCGCCCCCTCCGAGGGCGGCGACGGCAAAAGTCGAAAGCAGATGTCGTGCAAGCAATCCGGGCCAAAACAGGATCAGGGCAGGGACCACGCAGGTGGTTATGGTGATCACCATACTCGGCAGCAACGCCCTCGCGCAGCGTGCGAGCGACAGCGCTTCGAAATCGCGGATTTTGCGATAATAAAGTATCGCAGCAACGGCATACACAAGCACCTGTGAAGCGGCGACTGCCTCAACGCTGTACAGCGCCGCCACGACCGCCAGCCCCAAGCGTACGACCTGATATTGGATTTCGATGGCGCTCGCTGCGCCTACCCTCCCGACGGCAACCAAGAAGTTGTTGCATTGATAGACCAAGCTGCCCACGATTGCGGCTCCACACAGCCAGCGCATGAGCGGCACCGCTGCATCCCACTGGTCACCGAACAAAATGCGGGTCATCGGAAAGGCCATCAACGTCGCGAAAGAAAAAAAAGGCCAACTGATGCCGGTCAGGTAGACGAGTGCCCGAAGAAACAACTGCGGCGCTGCGCCCCGCTCGCGATGTTCGATCGCAAAAACCGGAAATGCCACCATGCCGATCGCAGCCACGACTTTGTCCCGGAATAGATTGACCGGCCCATAGCCGCGGGAATAAAAGCCGGCGTCCGCGAAACCCAGCATCTTGCCGATCACGACGTTTGCCGATTGCTCGCCCAACTGCGCCGCGATGTCCGAAGCGGTCATCTTGGTCGCGAACGGAAGGATGCGTCGCCATCCGGACAAGCCCAACCCACCTACCCGATACTCGCGAGCCCAGGCTACACAACTGAGCACCATGACCAGCATGGATGCCAGCGAAGCCCAAGCCATGCTCATGTAGCTAAATCCCGCGTAAGCCAAGCCAATGGTCGCGCCGCTGCTGGTAAGACTTGAAAGGGTATTGATCTTGTACAAAGTGGTGAACGCTAGGTTGCGTTTCAATAGCGCCATTGCCGTAATGCCGAATGGCACCAGCACGAATGACCCACTTTGTACCCGCAACACCCGTCCTACGCCGGCATCGCCAAAGAACAACCCAACTTGCCAACTGGCAGCGAACAAGATCAACGCCAATCCCCACGCGAAAATGAGGTTGATCGTGAAGGATGTGCGGATCATGTATTGGTCAAGATCTTTCTCTTGGACGAGGTAGTCGCTGATTCCGAACGTCCGCAACGTGTTTGCCAAAGCCGCCAGACCAACCGCGACTGAAAAAATACCAATCTCCTTGGGTGTAAGCAGCCGGCTGACAATGACCACGGAAGCCAAGTTGAATACAAACGTGGTGTACTTTTGCGCGAATGAAAAGAAAAGTGATTTCCTCACGCTTAATTTGTTGCGCGACATACTCATCTATCTACCGTGCCTATAAATTTTTGGAACAAAACAGAAGCCAACCTGGCGAGATCACGATCTGCGCAGTTCCCGTTAATCTTCCGTCAGAGTAGTTTGGATGTAAGTAGGAGCGCACGGTCAGTCCAATCCAAAATAGCGAGATGGCCTCGGCGCGGGTGACGCTCTCCCTTTCGGCCATGGCTGCCCAACCACGAACATCCGGGCGCGGCCGCCTCGCGACGCTTGCACTCACGCGAGCCGCGCCGCCAGTTGGTCGATCAGTGGGCCCATCCACCAATTGGCATAAACCGCCGAGAAGATTCCCCGTTTCCCATACCTGCCAAGGTAGCACAGCATGAAATACAGTTGCCCCCACCGCAGCGCGGCGGTCTCCGGCGCATCGAGACCGCCATATCCGGACAGGAACGCCGCTTCCATACATTGATCGCTCTTGCGGAGGGTGCCGCCACCGAAGCTGCGGCCGGCGATCAGGATGTGGTTCAGGAAAGATGCAATGTCGTAAACAACCGCGCCGCGGACATCCAGCTTCGTGTCCAGCAACACGATCCTGCGGCCATCGTAAAGCACGTTCTCTGGCTTGAAATCCCCGTGCGCCCAACTCCACCGCAGAGGCGGGAGGCCAATCACGCTCGCGCGCTCGCGAAGGCACGCGAATGCGCTGCATGCTCTGCCGTTCCGGTTCAACAAGTAGCCATAAGTGTTTTCCAAGTACGCAAGCTTGGACTCGACGTCGAGAGTCCGCGTCTGATACCCGTCGGGACACGCATCATGCAGTGTCCGTAGTAGTGCACCCGCGCAATGAAACATTCGATCCAGTTCATCGGAATCGGCCGATCGGGCGCAGCGAATCAGATCTTCGCCACGAAACAACCGCGTGATCATCGCGGCGTATCCATCGAATTCCATGTAGCCCATGGCGAGCAGCGTGCCGTAGCGGCCATCCGGCGAAAACATTCCCTGCAATTTGCGCAGCGTCTGGTATTCCTTTTCCAGTTCCCGCCGCCCGCTCGCCTCGCGCGTGCGCAGCGACGCCAGCTTCACGACGACTCGTTCCCCACAGGATGCGCATCGGAACCTCTGAAGCGTCGAATTTGTGCGCACGGCAACGCGGCCGGCGGCATGCCAGCTTGCGCGCGCCTTGCAATTCGGGCAAGGAAAACCCTGATTGAGCGATATTGCGATGTTGACTGCTGTCATGCCAACCAAACCCTCCATGGATCCAGTCGCACCGGAGGCAATCAGGTTTTCGCGGCGACGATGTAGATGGCTTCGCTGATCAATGGCATCAGCCGGTGGCGCTTGATCTCACGCAAACCGGCTCCCTGCAAAAGCCGTTTGATGTCAGCATTGCTGACGGGGAAGCGAGCCGATGCCTGATGTCCAAGCAGCCGTTTGATCCCCCGCCGGAAACGCTGGTAAGGCGAATCGAGGCTGTGGTTGATAACCACGGTGTCGCGACTCAGCTTGGCCACACCCGCCAGAAATTCTATTTGCTGCTCCAGCGGAAAATGCATCAAGACCCTGGCGCACAGCGCGCCAGCATACGTATCCACGCCCTCCGGCAAGTTCTTGGCGTCGGCTACTTCGCTCGTGAATCGCTCGCCAAAGCGCTCGAGCCGCTGTCTGGCAACCTGCAGCATTTCGCCGGAAATGTCCATTCCATGAACACGGTATCCGCGTGACAGCAATGCATCGGCCAGCCTGCCCGTACCGCATGGGATATCCACCAGCGTTTCATCGCTGGGTATGCGCGCAAAGCACTTGCTGATGACGTGCTTCTCCCAATGGTTGAAAACTCGCCCGGCTGGACTCGAGAAGCGGACGGCGTCATAGCTCGTCGCAACGCGGTGGTTTTTGTAGTGCTCGTTGGCATTCCAGTTCATGACACTTACTCGCAACGGGTGGGCACTGGCAATGAATCGCTGATAGGCGGCGGCGCCAGCGGGAGCCGCCTGTGTTGATCTTTACGCAAGCAGCCCTCGCCACGCCACTTCAACTGCAAGGGCACGTCCAAACGCAGCGTTGTCGGGCAGCCGGGCAAGATCCAGAAACGGGTCCAGCCGCCATTCCCCCGGCAATAAAGCTCGGGAATGTGCGATCATATCGGACGCAACTACCTGTTTGTGCACCCGACGACGCATGCCATTGATGAAGGGGCGCAGGAAGACTGGCCGAGCACATATGGCTCGTTCGGAATATTGCGCTTGCCAGCCGGGGCCATCGCTGAACCGGAATCCATAAGTCGAAGGTTCGCTCGCAATCGGCATATGAAGCTTGGCGATCAGGCGACTTTCCAGTCGACCAGCATTTTTCCACGCCAATGGCAGTCGCCAGGAGGCGCCCACTGTCGTCAGGTCTATCAGCGGCGTGGCGTAGAAGCCGTGCCGCGTTGCAACGCTGTTGTTGACGCCCATCCAGTAATGGCAGCGGAAGAGGGGATAAACCAATTCGACCTGCTGGCGAGTAAGCATTTGGCCAGGAGCATTGTCGCGCAGTCCCAACGCACGGCAAACGGATGCTGCCAATGCGTCCCGATAGTCAGACAATCCATTTGCGCGCCGAAATACTCTTGTGTCGAAGGTGCGATAAAAGGCGCGGACGATATCCGCCGCACACAGTGGCCGATCCGGAAGATGGAAAAAGTTGCGGAAAATTTCACCGCCGCCGCCATTCAAGACGATGTATCCGCCCGCTGTCTGAGCGAGGCGGGTTTGCTGGTCCACGCCAGAATCGTAAATGCCGTCGTTGGCCAGGCCGTCAAAAAACAGCGCGTTGCACACCAGGTGCCCCAAGTCGGGCAAGGAGGTGCGCGGCGATTGCGCAGCTTTGTCTATGACATGAAGGGGAAGACTCGCACGCCCGGCCACCGTGCGCGCGATAGGAATGTCATTACTCCGGGCGTCTCCGTACACGAACAGTTCGGGCCGATTCCCGCACGCCAACTGACCCGCGATTATCAAACGCGAATCAAATCCCCCCGAGAGCGCAGCGCGCGTACGGCCTGGGAAAGCCGTGCCCACCTCCCGGCTGACAGTCTCGAGATGCTCACAGATGTCGTCCACAGTGGAATCTAATGTGGCATGTACCGTCGCCTCATTCCAGGTATCGGCGATCCGGCGCACATGGAGGCGTCCCGATGCCACGTCAACCGCGTGCGCTCGAGGCAGCGACTTGATGCCGCGCGCAACCGTTTGGTCCGAATGGGAAGCACCAAGCAGCACGTATTCCGTGGCGGCCGATTCATCCACTTCCATCGCGCCTGTGTACGCACAGGTCGCCAGCCAACTAGTGCTGTAGAAGTATCCGTCAGGGCTGGCATAAAGTCGCACAAAACCCAACGCGTCGTTCATCAACAGGCAGCGACCCGGCGTATGCAGGAAGAGCGCGAAGTTGCCGCGCAACGCCCTCTCATCAATGGACTGTGCAGCGTTGAGATCGCCGAGCAGCAAACCCAGCGCGGCGTTGCCGAAGCGACCGCGATACCAGACAGGTCCTACGCAACCCGCAGTACCCTTCAGCGTTTGTACGTGAAAGTTCTCTACATCGTGCTGGGATGGATGGGACCATGCATCCAGCACGCCGCCGTCCCAAGCGAATCGCAACGCGTGGAGAAACCCTTGGCGCTTCATGCTGTCCAATGCACGCTGTTGGCCAGCCTCGCTGCTGCGATCGCGCACCACCGACAGGGCATTCAGCATGTCATCGGATCCTTCAATTCATGCATCCTCGCTCGGTCGCTCCGCACCGCCTGTCGTACTTGGCACAGGGTTGCTCGCCGGGCATTGGGTACACATGCAGGTAAAGCCTCGACTTGTTGCCAGGCCGATCAGGCCCGCTTTTTCAGGCAAAAATTTGTCCACCGGGTAAGCAACCGCAGCAACTGCGGACGGTGCATGCTCAGCACGTGCGGCCGAGCCAATCGGCGGATCTCCCATACGGTGGATCCGATGATGCGTGCATTGAGCAACTTCGGAAAATAATTCCAGCCAAATTTGTGGCTGTGTAACTCGACGGGATAAAGTCGATTGGGCACGCTGATGAAAAGCAAGCCGCCTTCGACAAGCACCCGCGCCATTTCCTGCGTGCAAAATTTTCTGACTTCGGGCTGGGTGATGTATTCAAGAACGGAGCAGCAGATGCAAAGATCAGAGCTGCCGTCCGGAGCCGACAAGGCCTGCCCTTCTCCAATGACGCTGAATTCGCAACGATCATCCACTCCATACAATCGCGCTCGCGCGCGGGCGATGATGACGTCCGCCGGGCTTATGTCTACCCCGCGACAGCGGATTTCGGGAAACAGCAGCGCCAAGGCGATCGAGCCACTGCCTGATCCACACCCGAAGTCAAAAACGGCATGGGGAACGCGGTCCATGGACACCAGCAGCCTGGGCATCGTGGTGCGTAGGTGGTGCTCTACGTTGTGCAGGAAGCGCTCGAGCTCATTGACGCCATTGAACCGCCAGGGAGACTCTTGTCGGACGACCGCCACGAACTCGTCGAATGCGGTGGTCCGGGAGATGGCCGCGACGCGCGCCATCGTCGCGTCGAGATTGTCCGCGGGAAGGTTGTTCGCTCGCTCAAGGATGGGCAAATCCTTCTCCTGACTGTCGTGGATCACCGAAACCCGGCAAGGTCATGTCGACCTCGCCCGCAAGCCGGAAGGCGCCCGCTAGCGCGCCACCAGAAGATACAAGATCGAGCCGAGAACGATCATCGCCAGCATCAAACAGGCCGCGCCCAGCGCGGCGACAAGCAAATTCTTCCAGCCCTCATTCCACGCGCGCATAGCCCTGCCCCAAGTAAGCCAGATGCCGGTCACGGGCAGTCTGGCAGAGGGTCGCGGCAATGGCATTGCCGGGGCATGCCGACAGATCTGCTCCACCGTAGAGATCTCGATATCGTCTTGGGTACGAAGCCACGCCAGCAGGGCATTGAAACGACGAATGACGCGCCGGTTAGGGCGGCCATACCGCGACAAACTGAAGCTGTGCATGAGGATGCAAAGCGTCGGCAGCCCATGCCCCACCGCCCAACGCGTGACATGCTTGATCTCCGGCAATGAACAACCCTCGATATCGAGCGCGCGTCGCGAGCACCACGGCCCCACACGCACCTGCTCAAAGCTGGTGAGTGGAATCTCCCATATTCCCTTCACGCAGCTCAGCCCATTCGAAACACCCACCTGACGTACCAGGGGCACATCAACGCGGCTGCCCGATGACAACGAACTATCGGCCAGCAAACCCACGGACGCGACCGCTCTGAGGGTGTCCATGTTGGCTGAAAAGGCTCCCGCACGGTGCGCCACGACCTTCTTGCCCGTCCATCCCTCGAGCAGCGACATCCCTTTTTCAAGAATGGTCGCTTGATCGTCCAGTGAAGCCTGGCTGATGCCGTAGAAGGGAAACATCGGACGCGGATGAGTATGCAGCTCCAGATCGTGTCCGCGTGAATGGATAACGCTTGCGGCACGGGCGATCTCCGCCTCTTCATGTTTGCCGGCTTCATAGGCGTTGAAAAAAAAGGTTCCCTTCGCTTGATGTTTTTCGAGAACATCCATGATCAACTCAATGCCGAATGTCTGGGCATGGCCGGGGAGATGTCCGAAGATGTCTACAGCCGGGTTGCCACGGCTCCTGGTTTCCACGTCGATGCTGAAAATGAATCGGGTCGTCACGGCTTCAGCTCGCCTCGCTGGTCGCGATACTTTCCGCGCATGTCAGTGGCACCGGGGGGCGGTAACCATTCGCGCCAGCCGTAACGAAAATTGCGCGGATATCTGGCCGTCCCTTTGTCGTCATTTGGTTTCCGGGATCGTTGAAACCATCTTGCGCGCCAGATGCCATGCTTCGCGGCTCAAACGGTCGTGCGTCGCATACCAAGCGCGCAGAAATGCAGAAGGCGGGCGACCCATCCCGCTGAGTGGATAGCCGCAACTTTCCAGCATGTCGGCTGCTACACCATCGAAAATCGCCTGGTCGCGCAGCGACATAGCTTCACGCCAACGGGCGATCTTTTCGGGCTTCAGCTGCTTGGCATCGGACATGAAGCGCGTGGTGACCGGACCGGCTGGCGCCCCGGTTACGAATTGCTCCAGTTCCGCCATGCTGGTCTCCGGGTTGGAAATCAGATCTTCGTAGCGAATTTCCAAATATCGTCCGGGCATAGCCTGCGCAGCATTCCGCGTCACGTTGATGTATTTGCGCCAGTGGACTGCAGCGGCGCAGGCATTCTGGTGGCCCCAAGTCACATGCCGGTGCGACATCGCGCAATCCCGGCCATCACGAATGACATGGATAATGCGGCAATCGGGAAACAACCTGTTAAGTAGATCCAGATGCCGGCCAAATACGGGGTATTTGGAACCAATACGACTCTTGCCCGTCTGCGCGGCGATTTGTTGCAATATGCCGAGCGTTGCCGCAGTGAAACTTGTGGGTCCTGCCTCCAGATGATGCCAATCGATGGTGACAGAATAATTGCGTTCCAGGATGGAAAAGAACTCGTCCCGGCCAAGATCGAGCAACAAACGCTGGAAGTTCTCCTGCTGGCACAAGTCGCCGTAACGCGATAGTCGCAAGCCGAAAGCGACGATGAATTGGCCCTCGTTTACAAAACCGGCGTCAAAGTAGTCCCGCATCAACCGGTTCACCCAAGTGGTTCCGGAACGAGCGAAGCCGGTCAGGAAAATGGGCGACCGCTCGCTCGGTGGCAGACTCCGCGCCGTCATGGACTGCCCTCGTTTCTTGGTTTGGTCATCGAGCAGTGATCCCGTCTAGAAGGCTGGCGAGCACCGTGGTCCCTTGGCGCCTTGAATAGGACCTGACAACATTTTTGTTCGCCATCGGCACTCTTTGATCGCGCAAGGCGCAGACGAACTCCAGCAGGCCCTTTTCGATCTCTGGAACGTCGTCCAAGGCGACCAGCTTCGCACCCCCCGATTCGCGCAGCAAGGATTCAGTGTCCCCCCCCTTTCCAACCAGTCCGAAAATGGGCCGGCCGATCCGCAGGTACTCATAGACCTTGGCGGGAATCTGATGATCGAACTTGCCGCCCTGGAACAGCAACAAGGCATCAGCATCAGCTTGTTCGAGGAGCGCCTCGCGATTGGGGACCAGCGGCGCCAAAGCCACCATCTGTTCAAGACCGCGGCGCCTGATCTCTTCCTGATACCGTGCCTCGGAGCCGCTAGCGCGCAAAACCACCGAAATATCATCGGCGCCCAAGGCTCCCGCTGCCTTGAGATTCGCCAACGCGGAAAAGAACGGCAGGGGATCGCGCCCATCCGGATAAAGGATTCCGCTGTGGACGAACCGCAATGGTCCGCGCGGCAGGCGAACCGCCGGGTCCGGAAGAGTGGAAAAGGCCGCCTCGTCATAGCCGTTGGAGATGACAGCCATGCGACCCGCAAGAAACGTTTGGGGGTAATGTTCCGCGTAGCGATGCATGGCGCCGGGTGTGGTGAACACCACACGTGTGGCGCGGTCCAGCACCTTTCGTTCCCAGCGTTCCTGGGAAGACACTGAGAACGGATTGCCGGCTTCGACTGAACCAGAAACTGGATCACGGAAGTCCGCAACCCACGGAAGCCCGGTCATCCTGCTCAAGGTATGGGCAATGCAATGCGCGGTCATGATGGGGTACGTGGACCAGATGGCATTCATTTGATGCTGGCGGATCAATCGCAATCCCTTCCACACCGCCGCGACCCACCAAGTCGACCAACGGTCGGGCTGCGCGAGGAATCCCGGATATTTGCCACGGATGGAAAGCTGTCGCTGCACGTCCAACCCCATCGCTCTGTGCACTCGACAACCTTCCGGAATCGCCTTGACATTGCCTGCATCGACGCGGGGGAAGGCCGTGGGACAGGCCGACAGAACGATCGGCTCCCAATCCTCTTCCGGCAGATACCTCACGAACCCCAAGGTCCGCAGGTGCCCACTTCCCATCGAAGCGGGAGGGAAGTGGAAAGCGATCATCAATACTCGCTTCACGCTGTCATCCCGGCAGCACCTTGTGAGCCACAGGCGCGTTTGAAAGTGATTGAGTGCGGGCGTGCTCCGGCAGGGTCAATGGCTGGCGAACGTGGATCTCCAGCAGCGCTGAAAGCGCGATCAGCTGATAAACGAGGTCGAAATAAGTCATGGGCAGGAACGCACCCGCCACCATGAATGCCACAAGAGAAACCTGCAGCATGGAAGCGAGATCGTAGACCCATTTGTGTTGCGGCATGCCACGTGCCACCGTTCGAGCGCGACTGCAGTTGCGCCAGCTCAAAAACAACAAGGCTAGGAAAAAAAACAACCCCGGAAAACCTTGTTCGCTCAGCACGCGAAAATAAATACTGTGTATGGCGCGCTGCGTAGCGCCTTCGGGAGCAAAAGTGCTCCATAGCGCCAGATTCTGGTAGTCATCGAAGCCGCCACCCATCAGAGGACGATGGAACGCTACGTTCGCCGCGAATTTCCACGATTGTATGCGGGTTTCCGCAGAATTGACTTGCGTGGCCTCTTGTAGCGTTCCCATGCGGGCCGTCCATTGCGGCGGCATGAAATGGTATGCAGTCGCTCCAATGGCGGCCAATGCCAGCACCAATGCGATGCGGCGTCGACTCTTCAGCAACAAGGCCGCCCCCACAATGAACAGCCCGATAAGGCCGCCACGAGAGTAAGTGCCGAGCACGGCGATGCCGGTGAATATCATGCCCGCACCCAAACCCATTCGCACGGCTTTTCTCGCCGAACTTAGTTGCAGATAACGCATCAGCGGCAAAATCATGCAAAGCGCCAAAGCCAGTGCATTATTGTCCCCAATGAAACTACCGGGAGGTCCGACGACGTGATAGACTCCGCCGTTCATAATTGTAAACACGCCGCCTTTGGCCCCATAAAAGCCCAGCGAAATAACGATCATCCATACCAGCCAATGCATGCGTTCGCGATTATTCACCAGGATTAAGGTCACGAATACCATGACCAGAATTTTGGCAAATTCCCAGAACTTTTCCACGGCGGAAGCGGGTTCGACCGCAACAAGCGTGGTAAGACCCGTCCATGCCAGAAACACGAACAAAAGCACGCTGACCGCGGACATGGGAATTTTTTTGTGCTCCTTGCTGACGGCAAGGCTCAGCAACGTGAGCACCGCGATCATCATCACCCAGGGAAAACTGTACGCGAACCCATAGCACAACCGGTGTGGGTTCATGTAGCCGAGCCACGACCACACGAGCAACCCGACGTACGGGCGCGACAGGATGAAGGGAATCGTCCCGAAAATGAACAGGGCGAGAGCGATGTCACGCACGTCGCTGGCCCCGCTCCAATTGCAGCATCAGTGCATCCATGAAGAACTTGGCCGCCCAGTTGGGATATCGATCCGTCATGTAGCCGCCACCGCGCGGATGTGAACCGGGAATCCCACCGCGGATGCCGGGATCGGGTGTGGAAAGATCCTGCACCGACATGTTGAAGCGGTTGGCTTTTCCCGCTGCAGGCAGCAATGAACGGTCACCCGCTTCATGGGCAATTCGCTGCCACACGATGGCCATCTGGGCGTTGCCGGTAACGCAGGTCCAGCGGGCCGCGGCGCGCCACTCGGCATCCAGTCGACCCGGCAATGCGCCGTCATCACGCTGGGTTCGCGCGACGGCGCGCGCGATATGCGCGGCGGCATCGACGAACGCAGCGTTGGATGCGATGAGGCCCACTTCCAGGATGCCGCGAGTGGCGTAGGCGATGGTGTGCGTCAGTGGATGGCTGTTGTTCTCAAGGTCATTGTTTTCGAGCCAGCCGTTCGGGTGCATCTGGGTAAGCGCCCACTCGACATTGCGCACAGCGATGTCGACGTACTTCTGCTCACCCAACGCCTTGCCCGCTTCGGCAAGCCCGAATGCCACGCGCGTATTGTAGGTGTTCAACCCGTGACCCGTGAACGGCGAGGCGAAGCGGCGCCAGGCGCCGTCCGGATCCTGCGCCGCCGCGAGCCAGTCAGCTGCGCGTACCAGTGAATCGCGGAAACGCGCATCTTGCGCTTGTTGCCACGCAGCCAGCCAGCCGAACAAGACTTGTCCCGTGTTGAAGATGGTAGGCACGACCTGCACTGCATCCATGGTGCCGGCACGAACCCCGCCGTCGGGAAGCTGGATGTCGGATTCCCACGCAGCCATCCGGATGGCGCGTTCGCGCCAGACAGTGTCGCCACAAAACTCCGCGTAGCGAAACAAGGTCGGAATGATGTAACCGGTCGTTTCCGGATAAGCACCCACCCACTTGCGCTTGCCCGCGTCGTAGTGAGCGCTGACGCCGCCCGATCCAGTTGCATCCTGCGCGCGCGCCAGCCATTCGGCCGCAGCGCGCAAGGCGTGCTCCGGATCGAGATTCGTCGATGTCCGTCGCTTGGGCAGCAGTTTGGCGAGGATGTTCATGGCTTGCTTCCCAAGGGTTCGGATGACGGCAACATTTTCGCAGCACGGACGCGCAGCGCCTGCAAAGCACGACGCCTGAACTGGGCCAGACCCGGCAATGGATCGGACCAGCGCCAGATGGCATCCGCAATCCCGTCAAACGCTTCAAAGCCTTCGCCCGGGCGCTGGCTCTGCGCCCGTGCCGATTGCACATCCTCCGAGCGCACCCGCCACGCGATGGATTTGGGTGCAAGCGGAGGCGCCGGGAAGCTCAAGCCCAGTGCCCCGCAATAAGCCGCATACGGCAGGTTGACCCCGTTCAACGTCGCAACTTCCGCTTGGTAATCGGTGCGGCCCACGGTGGGTTCGACCATGCGGAATACGCCACTGCGCACATCGCGCTTGTACTCCATGGCGGCCATGCCGGCGACGCCCGCATCGCGGAAAAACTTCGTGGTCAGCGCAGACAATTCGGCGTGCGCGTCGGGAGCCGGCGCGCAACTCGCGGTGCCGCCGACCTGTGGCGGCCAGGAACGGATCTTGCGGCCGGTGAACGACGCGGTGACCTGCCCTTGTCCATCGATGTATTGCAGGCAGAAATAAATGTTCGAATCCGGACCTTCGGTCCATTCCTGCACCACCACGTCGGGCATCACCGGCAGGATGCGGCCGACGAGCTCGATGGCTTCCGCGGCGCTCTCCACGCGATAGGCTTTCTTGAATTGCCGCCCATAACCGTCATGGCGTTCGCCGGGTTTGACCACCACGGGGTAACGCAGGCGTTCCAGCGTGGGCAGCTCCGCTGGAGTGCCAACGCGGATCAACTTGGGAATGGGGCATCCGAACTGCTCGGCGAGACGCTGGAAGCCGTGCTTGTGCAGCAGCGCATCCAGAAGCTCCTTCGGCGGCAGTCTGAAACGGTACAGCGGCGACAATCGTTCGCGCTCATGCGAAACAACCTTCACGCTTTCTTCCTGAGTCAGCAGCAACACCGGTCGAAGGCCGGCAAGCCGGGTCGTACCCAAGCGCACCAGTTCATCGATCAGCATGGGGCCGTGCAGGCTGGCGATGCCCAGCGACCGGGCGGCCCGGGTATGCATCTCGAACCGCTGCCCGTCGGAGTCGAGCAACCATGTGCGAACACCCGCGCGCGCAAGGCTGCGCGCCACACCCAATCCGTTTGGGCCCGCCCCCAGAACCACCGCAGGTGTATCAGACGCCACGACTTGCTCCCCCCGCGCGCCGCGACCGCGCGAGTATGCCGCCGTAAACATCGCGGTAGCGGGCAACGCTTGCCCGCCAAGTGCGTTCGCGCTCCACGAAACGCCGGCCGTTGGCGATCACCGCATCCCAAGCCGCGGGGTGCTGCAGCAAATCGATCAGGCGCGCAGCAAGAGCGTCCGACGAACCTGCCGCGAACAGATGACCGTTGTAACCATCGCGGATCAACTCCCGGTGCCCGCCCACGTCGGAAGCCGCCACCAGCTTGCCCATGGCCATCGCTTCGAGCGGTTTCAGCGGCGTGACCAGTTCCGTCAGCCGGCGCGAAATGCGCGGATAGACCATGACGTCCATGACGCTGTAGTAACGGCTCACCTCATCATGCGGCACACGACCGACGAAATGCACGCTGCCTTCGAGGCCGAGCCGCGCGGCCTGCGCTTTCAACGCGTCTTCCTGCGGGCCGCCGCCCAACAACAACAGGCGCGCCTGCGGCACCACGCGCAAAACCCACGGCATCGCCCGCAGCAACAGGTCCAAGCCCTCGTACGCATAGAACGATCCGGCGAATCCCAACGTCGCCCCAGGTGCGAGCCGGTATTTCTCGACGAGACTGGCATCGGCAGGTGCCTTGAAATGGAATTTCGTCACGTCCACGGCATTGGGAATGACGGTGATCTTGTCGGCGGAGATGCCTCGCTTCAGCATGTCGTCGCGCAGGCCTTCGCAAATCGTGGTCACCGCGTCCGCCCGTCGCAGCGCACGCGTTTCCATCGCGCGGGTCAACCGATAGCGCGGTCCCCACTCGCGCGCCGTGCCCAGGTCGGCGGCCGCGTCTTCCCAGAAGGCGCGAACCTCGTACACCACGGGTATGCCGCGCGCGTGTCCCACGTCCAGCGCGGGAAACGCGTTCAACACCGACGAGTGGGCATGCAGGATGTCTGGCCGCACCACGTCCACGACTTCTGTGAGTCGCGCCTGCACCACATCCATCAGCGCGCGATGCTGGATCAGCGGCAGTTTCGCTGCCAAACCGTCTGCCGGCGGCGTCCTGTAAAAGAGCCATTCGCCGATTTGCTGTTCGCGCTCGCTGCCGCTCCCCTGTTTGGGGCTGGTCAAATGGAAGGTTTCCCATCCCAACTGACGCTGATGGGCGAGAATCGAGAGTGTGCGGAAAGTGTAGCCGCTGTGCAACGGCAGGGAATGATCCAGCACATGCAGGATGCGCAGAGGTTGCACGGCGGCCCCGTCGGGCAGCGCTTTGTTTTCCCGCGCAACAGCGGCCAACGTGTCAGTCATTTTGCTTCCCCGGTGCGCTTGGCTGATCTCGGGCGGCAAGCACCTTTGCATACAGCGCGCATTGGGCTTCCACCACCGGACCCCAGCCCAGGCTTTCCGCAAAGCGCCGCGTGGCGGCCCGATCCGGTTTCCTGTTCCACAATTCATGCCACGCGGCCAGCATTCCCTCTGCCGTACGCGCCTTGGCGATTTCCCCAGCCTCTGGCGCGCTGATCAACTCCTCGGCGCCCGCAAATGGCGCCACTACCACAGATGTGCCACAAGCAAACGATTCCAGTACCACGTTCGGCATGCCTTCGCGGCTGGATGCCAGCATCAGGACATCGGCCGCGTTGTAGTACTCGAGCAGGTGAGCATGTGGAACATTGCCCAAGAAGCGCACCCGCGCTTTGACCCCCAATTCGGACGCGAGCTGGCGGAGGCGCGACGCTTCGGGACCATCGCCGGCAACCAGCAGGATGGCATCGGGAACTTTTGCGAGTGCGCCTAGCGTGACATGCACGCCTTTCAGTTCGACAAGGTTGCCGACGGCCAGCCACACCACACCCACCAAGCCCAAGCGGGTCCGGATTGTCGAGCGATCGAGCGGCCGGAAGCGCTCCAGATCGACGCCGTTGCGGAGCACACTGATCCTGCCGCTCTCGATACCCAACGCTTCGGCCTTTCGTTTCAGTGCTTCCGAGACGGCGATTACCGCGGCGACTCGTACGGCAGTCATCTTGATCTGCCGCCGGGGCAAGCGATGCCGCGGTATGACATTCAAATCGCTGCCGCGGGCCGTGATCACGACAGGCTTGCCAAGCGCCGCGCCAAGCTTCGCGGCGACCACGCCATCGGGATAGAAATAATGCGCGTCGATCAGATCGAACGCTTCGCTGGCGACCTGCTTTCGTAGCACCGGTAACAGTGCGCGGTACATCAGCGAAGGCGCGATGCTCATTCCGATTTTCGGAATGAGCGGGTAACGCGGATGCAGGATGTCGATGCCGTGGCGTTGCTCGCGCGCCGGCACTTGCGCGAACTCGGCGTAGGTGCCGAAACGCGGATTCCGAAACGGAAACCATGGCACCGGCGCCACGACGGTCGCGGATACTCGGCCGGAACCCACCAAGTGGCGCAAGCGTTCCTCGACGAACACCCCATGGCGCGGCATGACGGCATTGGGGTACAGGCTGCTGAAGACCAATATTCGAATGGGCCGGACGCCGCCGACAGTCTGACGGTCGCCCCCCCCCGCACGTTCAGTGGGCGCACCCACAAGAGTCGCCGACAAGAGCATTGCTCCGGGAGTGCCCGCATCCCGAACCGCCAACGCACTCTCGCTTTTCATGCCACCGCTCCCGGCACGACCGTCGCACTGCTCGCGGATTGATCGCCGATTGAGACGCTTCCCTGCTGCATGCGCCGCAGGAACGCATCCAGCATCAAGAGTTTCCACAACGTCGCGCTGTGGTCGCTGCGCCCATCGATGTGCTGCGTCACCAATTGATCGAGCGCGGCGCGATCGAACCAGTCACTGTCCGCCAGCGCCCCTTTGTGCAACATCGCCTTCAATGGCGAGCGCAGCGGGCCACGAAACCACGCGGCCAGCGGCACACTGAAGCCCATCTTGGTCCGGTACAGCACCTCATGCGGCAAATCCGGCTCCAGCGCCTTCTTGAAAACGTACTTGCCTTCGCCATGGCGCAGCTTGAGATCGGGCGGCAGGCTCGATGCCCATTCGACCAGTTTGTGGTCGAGCACCGGTACCCGCACCTCGAGACTGTGCGCCATGCTGGCGCGATCCACCTTGGTCAGGATGTCGCCGGGCAGCCAGGTCTTGAAATCGAGGTATTGCGCGAGCAGCAGCGGCTGGTCGGTCGGCGCATTCGCGGCATGGCTGCGGAATACCTCCAAAGCGCCATAACCCTGCAGCTCGCGCTTGAGCACCGGATTGTAAAGTTGGCGACGCAGTGTGATGGGTGTGGTGCTGACGCTGTGGAAATAGGCTTCCACATCGTCGCGGGCCAGCCCCTGCAGCGTGGACTTTGCACGCAGCGGGCGCGGTGCCCAGTCGGCTTTCGGATAAAGACTACCGAGCAAGCCAAACACGGGCTTTCGCAGCACCGACGGCAGGCGCGCGCGCACGCCCCCTTCGAAAGCGTGCAGGCGATAGCGTCGATAACCGGCGAAGTTCTCGTCCCCTCCATCGCCAGAGAGAGCGACGGTGACGTGCCGGCGGGCGAGCTGGCACACCCGGTAGGTGGGCAGCGCAGAGCTGTCCGCGAACGGTTCGTCGTACAGACCCGCGAGCGTATCCAGGAGTTCGTGATCCTCGGAGCCGACGCGCTCCTCGAAATGGTGGGTGCCGAGGTGCTCGGCAACTTCGCGCGCATACGCGGTTTCATCGAAGGCCGCATGATCGAAGCCGATCGCACAGGTGCTGACCG
>Ga0207705_10001119_pt1 | contig 21799 bp, 21 predicted proteins | sample KBSC13metaG_FD_184314 | JGI IMG/M metagenome (GOLD analysis project Ga0207705, IMG submission 184314) | Corn rhizosphere microbial communities from Kellogg Biological Station, Michigan, USA - KBS C1-3 metaG (SPAdes) (version 2) | ecosystem: Host-associated > Plants > Roots > Rhizosphere > Soil ... | reverse complement strand
GGCCTCGCCGTTCGCCACGATGCCGCTGGCGACGAAGCCGTTCGCCTGCTCGCGCAACTCGATGCCGGGTTCCTGCAGGCGTTCGAGCGCATTCCGCACGTCGGCCAGGCCGACCGGTGCGGGCGGACGGGTGGCCGCCTGCGATGCGCCGCCCATCGTCAGCGCCAGGGCGCCGGCGCCGACCGAGCCGACCACCATCGCCACAAGTCCGGTGCGCGTCCAGGAGGCGCGCCTTGGCGGCGGCATGGGCCGTGTGTCGCCCATCATCACGGCCTCATCGGCGGCGGCGGCGGCGGCGTCGGCGCCGGCCGGCGCGGCGAGCATGGCCTCGAGCAGCTGCAGGTCCGACGGCCACAGCGCGTCACGCGGTCCGGCGCACAGCACCACGTCGCCGAACCGGCGGGGCGCGAAATCGTCGAGCGTCAACGGGGCGTCCGCCGCGTCCGTGGCGACGATCGTTACACGGTCTTCTGCGTCGATCGCCAGTTGCATGGTGCCCTCGCTCCAGTCCTGGATCAGGATGTCGGCTGTTGTATCCTTACCGATCGACATCGTCCCTGGATTCAACTCTATCTGGGCACCGGCATGAAAGCCGGTCAGTATGCGAAGTTCTTTGGCCATGAAGGGATCTCCTATTCAGTGTGCCCAGTCAGTCCTGGAGCAGGATGTCGGCCGTTGTGTCCTTACCGATCGACATCGTCGTTGGATTCAACTTTACGCGGACGCCGGCATGAAAGCCGGTCGGTGTGCGAAGTGCTTTGGGCATGAGCGAAGTCCGCTATCGAAAACGTGCGCACAAGTGTGCAGCGTTCTCTTCCTGCCCCGAGCCGTCCTGCTGACCGTGCTCGTGCCTGACAGGCGTAACTTTCCCGTCTGCCGCCGGCCCAGCGCCGGCGGCAGTGCCCGGCGTTACCGCCCGGCTCGCCACGGGTAGCGCAGTTTGCGCCGCGTGGGCGCCGGTTGCGAGCCGTTGCAGATTGATCGCCGCGTTCAGGTCGCGGTCATGGTGCGCGCCGCACGCGGCGCAGGTCCAGGTGCGTTCGCCCAGACATAGTGCGGCGTTTCGCTCGCCGCACGCCGAACACAGTTTGCTCGATGGATACCACCGGTTCGCCAGCACGAGTTGGGTGCCGTAACGCTTAGCCTTGTACTGCAGTTGGCGCCTGAATTCATAAAAGCCGACATCGGAAATCGCGCGCGCCAAACGGGCGTTGGCGAGCATCCCGCGCACATTCAAGTCCTCGATCACGACCGTTTGATTTTCGCGGCACAATCGGGTAGTCAGCTTGTGCATGAAGTCGGCACGCACGCGAGCGATGCGCTCGTGCAGTCGCGCCAGCGCGCGAGCGCCACACGTCCTGTTCTTCGACTCCGGGAGCCGTGTGCCTTTCGGGATCGGTCCCTTGATGCCGGCTGCTGCCTTGGCCGCTTCCAGCTTGCGCGACTGGCGCCGCGAACGGATGCGCAGACGCCGCAGCGCCGCCGCGAGCGGGCGTGGGGCCGCGATCTTCTCGCCGTTCGACAGGGTAGCTGCCGCGCTCACGCCCAGGTCGACACCGGTAATACCGTCATCCGTGCGGCGCAGGCGCGCGACGTGATCAGGCACCTCGACCTGCACCGCAAGATACCAGTGCTCGGCCTGGCGCCCGACACTTGCCCCCATGATCCTGCCGGGCCAGCGCAGCTGCTCGCGCAACTGCACGCGCCCGACTTTCGGCAACACTGCTTTCATTCCTTCGATGCGGAATTTATCGTTTGCAATATAGAACGCATCGCGACAACGCCCTTTCTTCTTGAAACGCGGTCGGTGCGCCTGTTGGCCCGTGCGGCGCTGGTCGAAGTAGCGGGACCACGCTTTTGCCAGGTTCGCGAAGGGCTGTGCGTGGGCGTCGCGGTGGATGGTGCGCAACCAGGGCTGTTCGTCGTCGTCCAGCCAGTCCGGATCTGCATATTTGACGCGATTGAACTGCTTCTTCAGTGCCATCGCATTTGGTTTCTGGCCAGAGGCGACCTGGCGATTCCACTCGGCGAGCGCCCAGTTCCAGACGCGCCGGGCGGTACCGGCAGCGCGCGCAAAATAGTCGCGCTGCTCAGGTGTCGGATCAAGTCGGAGCCGGTGGGACAGGAGCACGATGGTGGATTCCGTTTAGCAGGACGTTGGATTGAAGCGTGTTGAACAAGTTCCGGATCTCGTCAGAGAATGTGCGCGGTCGGCGCACCTATCGACACACTTGAGCATCAAGTTGGGTATAACGGCGCCAGTTGCTGGCGGTGCGCGCCGTCGGAACAAGCCATGCCTCGCGCTCCCTGCGCCGCAGCGTCTTGACCGTAGTCCTCTGCAGTCTGGCGGGTTGCCCGATTCCCATCGTGTTTTTCATGATCACGATTGGACACATCTACTCACATTTGGATCGACTAGAGTCGAGCTCCTGTTCCTTGCGATGCGCGCGCGGCGGCCGGTCACCAGCCGCGGCCGCGGCGGATCAGTGCAGCGAGCGACGAGATGCCGATCGCGCGTCCTTCGCGCGTCCGATGGCGTGCCAGGTTCAGCAGCACGATCGGCATCAGCAGGTTGACGGACTCCTCGGCCGCCGACAGCGGCCGTGCGCCACCGGACCGGCCGGCGCCCGCGGGCGCCGCAGCGGCCAGCAGGCGGTCGCGCACGTCCGCCAGCGTGGTCGGGCGCGTGCGCTCGCCCTCCGGGATGGCCAGGAATTCGCGTACGATGGACAGGATCGGGTAGGTGGGGCTGGCAGCCATGTTCGCGTCCGGCGCGCCGGCGCGCCGGACCCCGGCGGGTAACGCCAGCAAGGCGCGCTCGGCGCGGGCCAGCGGCCCCTTGCCCGTCGCCGCGGCACGCCATTGGGCAAGCAGGCGCGTTTCGTCGCGCGCCGGGCGCGGCACCGCGTGCATCGTCCAGCGGATGCCGGCGCGTGCCTGGTCGCCGGTGGCGGCCTGCTGCCGTGCGAATCCGCCGCCGCCGCCGGGGTCGCGCCCCTGCGACGACGATCCCTGGTCGCGCGCACCGCGCTCGCCGGTCTTCGCCACGTCCTTGTCGTCGCGCATCAGATGCTGCTCGAGCATCATCAACAGGTCTTCGCTTTCGGCGCTGAGGTCGGCGCCATGCGGATTGTCGGCGTCGCGCTTCTTGCGTCCGCCCACGCGGCTCCGGGCCGCCTTCCCGAGCCCGTGGCGGCGCAGGTGCGGCAGCGGCGGCGGCAGTGCCTGCGCCGCCGGCTGGTCGGTCTGGGTGACGGCGGCCCCCGGCCTCGGTGTTTCCGGCGCGGCGGGTACGAGGGGGGGAAGGTAGCCACCCCCGCCGATGCGCGAAATGCTCATGTGAACATCACCTCCCACAGGCTGCGCGCGAAACTCAGTACCGCCATGCCGCCCCATGGTGCACTGACCATGATGACGACGGTAACGATCACCAGTTTCACGCTTTGCGAAATGCTCGAGTCCTGCAGCGACGTTATCGCCTGGAGGAAGGAGACGGCGAGGCCCGTGAGCGCCGCCACGGCGACGACCGGCAGCGACACCATCAGGCACAGCTTCAGGGCCTGGGAGGTCAGGTGGGTCAGATTATCGTATTCCATGACGTCACTTGTAGGTGGAGATCAGGCCGTGGACCAGCATCGACCAGCCATCGAGCGAGACGAACAGCAGCAGCTTGAACGGGATCGCCACGTTCGTCGGACTGACCTGCGACAGGCCGAGCGCCATCAGGACGTTCGCGACGACGAGGTCGATCACGATGAACGACAGGTACAGCAGGAAACCGATCTTGAAGGCGGCCGTCAGCTCGCTGAGGATGAACGCCGGCGCCAGCACGATCAGGTCGTCTTCCTTGAGTTCGGCCGCGCGCCCGGCCGGCCAGATCTGGCGCGCCGAACGCAGGAAGAACGCCTTCTCGCGCTCCGTCGCATGGGCCTTGAGAAAGCCGCGGAACGGCTCGCGCCCGGCGTCGAGCAACGGCATGACCTGCGCCCCGGCCGACGTTTCGCCCGTCAGGTGGGCCCGGTGCATGGCTTCCATGCCCACCGGCGCCATCACGAAGCACGTCACGATCAGGGCGACGCCGTTGAGCACCGAGTTCGGCGGCACGCCCTGCAGCCCGAGCGCATTGCGCAACAGGCCCAGCACCACCACGATCTTGGTGTAGGACGTGACCACCATCGCCACGAACGGGAGGACCGCCAGCGCGAGCGCGGCGACCAGCAGCGAACCGATGTCAGGCGAGGCGTTCATCGGATTTCGCAATACGACGGATGTGGAGACCGAGCTGGTCGCCGATGGCGACGAGCTCCCCGAAGGCCAGGGTCTGGCCGTGCGCCACCAGCCGGATCTCGGCGTCGGTCAGCGCGAGGGGCAAGGTGAGGAGATAGCCCGGTTGCAGGGCGGCGATCTGCCCGATCGGCAGGTTCACCGTCACCACTTCGATGTGGACCGGCAGCTCGACGTCGCTGACGTCGATCGGGGCGGGGGCGGCGGCGACGTCGGTCGCGCCGCGCAGGGACAGGTCGGGGTCGTTGTTCACCATGACGGGACGGCTCTCCAGGATGACGTTGTGGGAATCGATGCGCGCGCGCGCATGGATGGCTTGACCGTTGGCGGCACCCCACAGCAGGGTGGCCTGGTCGAGTGTGGCGTGCGGCTTGAAGCCGGGGGCGGCCGGCCAGCCGAGCAGCACGTCGCCGGGCTGCAGCGAGCCCAGCAGCGCCGGTGTGGCGAGTCGGCTGCGCAGGCGCAGCCGGGTCGGCAGGGCCAGCGCGGCCAGCGCGTCGGGCAGGGCGCCGATGCGGCCGCGCGTCCCGATACGCTCGGCCAGCGCGGCGGCCAGCGCATCGGACACCCCGGCCACGGTGACGCCGGCGGTGGCGCCGCCGTGGTCGTATTCGAGGTGCAGCGCACCGGTGTGCGCGGCCGGCGGCGCGGCGAACCGCAGGTCCTGTACCGCCGGCTGCGCCGCGCCGTGGCGTGCCAGCGCCGCCAGCGGCGCCGCCAGGTACAGGCTGGCGACAGCGGCGCGGCAGGCCGCTTCCGGTTCGAGGGCGATCGCTTCGAAGGCGGCGCGGGCGCCGTCGTCGACGTCGACATAAAGTTGCAGCTCGCCCTGGCCGCAGGCGATGGCCAGCAGGGCGGTGCGGCCGCTGCGCGCAGGCCGTCCGGGCATGGCCCGCACGGTCCCGTGCAGCGCGCCGCGCGCATCGCACAGGGCGCGCGCCAGGCTGGCCAGCGCCGGTGTGTAATTGCGCAGCCTGTCGGCCAGCGGTGTGTAAGCCGTCGTGGTTTGCATGGGCTTCCTCAGTTCACTTCCACGTGGATCGCGATACGCGCGCCGAGGCGCGCTTCCAGACGGCTTCGCAGTGCGGCGCCGTTGTCACAGATTAGCTGGCGGGCGCGGGCGTCGCTTGTGTCGAAGCGAAGCGATAGCGCGTCGTCCGAAAGCACGAGGTGGAGCCTGGTGTGCGGCAGGATGGCCGGGTCGAGTTCGATCATGACCTCCCAGCGCCCGCCGGCGCGCTCGAGCGCGGGACTGGCGCAGAAACCGGCGATGCGCTCGGCCAGGTGATCGGCCACCAGGTCCCCGCCGGCGGCGCGGGCGCAGTGGGCGACGAGCCGTGCGCCGAGCGCCCGGGTCGTCTCGTCAGGGGGGCCGGCCGTCGCCTGGCGCGGCGCGGGCGGGCGCGCAGCGTCGGGCAGCCGCGGGCGCGGCGGCGGCGGCAGGGTGCGCGCCGCGTCGGCGCCCGCGGATTCCTGCCGGTCGTCGCCCCCGCCGTGCCGTTCCTGGCCGGCCTCGTCGTCGCGCGCGCCGCCGCCGGACGCTTGCTCCCGGTCGGGCATGACCCCGACGGGCATGACGGTGTCTGGCGCGACCCAGGCGGGCCCGCCCAGGGCCTGGCGCGCCTGGCCGAGCAACTGGCCGAAGCGTGTGCGGGCCGCGGCGGCGGGCGCCGGCGGTTGCGCGACCGCGATGCGCAGTTCGCGCGGCGAGCGGATGCGGGTCATCGTGGCCTCCCGTTACAGGCCGAGCTGTCCGACGGGGCGCAGGTCGATGTCGCCCAGTTCCTGGAACGAATACACCTGCAGCCAATCCAGGCGCTGCGCGATCATGCGGCGGAAATAGCGCCGGATGTCCATCGACGTGACGACCGCCAGGTTAGCCGGCGGATTGGCGCCGATCAGGTTTTCGAGCGAGGCCAGCAACTGGTCGATCTGTTGCGGTTCGAGCGTCAGGTAATTGCCCGCCGGGGTCTGCTTGATCGCCTGGCGGATGGTTTGCTCGACTTCGACGTCCAGCATGATCGCCGCCAGCTGGCCGCCACCCGCCGCGCGATGGGCGATGAAGCGGCCCAGGTCGCCGCGCACGTATTCGGTGAGCAGCAGCAGGTCTTTTTCCTTGGCGCCCCAGTTCACCAGGCTTTCGAGGATGGCGCGCTGGTTGCGGATCGGTACGTGTTCCTCGAGCAGGCGCTTGAGGACCTCGGCGATGCGCAGCACCGGCATGACTTTCTGGACTTCGGTCACGAGGCCCGGATACTCGGTGCCGACCCGCTCGAGTATCCATTGGGTTTCCTGCACGCCGATGAACAGGTGGGCATGCGCCCGCACCGCCGCGCCCACGGCGTCGGCCAGCGCGCGTTCGGGCCGCTCCGGGCGGTCCGGCAATTCGAGCGCGGGCTGGGGCACGTCGTGCAGCATGATCTCGTACGCCATCCCGGTGAGCGCTTCGCTCGTCCACACGGCGGCGCGCGGGAACGGCAGCCCCAGCTCGTCGACCAGTGCGCCGCGGACGGCGGTGAAAGCGCGGTTCAGCTCGTCGGTATCCAGGCGCTTCGCGAGCGCGGGGGAGAGGCGCACGGACAGCGGCGCGGAAAACGCCGGTGCCTGGGCGGCGATGCTCGGGGCCTGGCCCTTGGCGCCGTCGGCACGCAGGGCGGACAGTTCCGGGCCGCCGGACGGTTGCTGGTCGTGGACCCGCTTGCCCATCATGCGCGCGCCGGCGAACAGCGCGACGGCCAGCAGGACGAACATCGGCCACGGAAAACCCGGCACCAGCGCGAAGCCGATCAGCATGGCCGCCGCGCTGTAGAGCGCGCGTGCATTGGTGCCCAGCTGCTTGACGATCTCGGTGCCGAGCGAACGGGGTTTGCTGTGTTCGTCGGAGACCCGGGTGATGAGCACGCCGGCCGCGACGGAAATCAGGAGCGAAGGAATCTGCGAGACCATGGCGTCGCCCACCGACAGCACGGCGAAGCGGTCGGCGGCGTCGGCCGCCGACATGCTGTGGTAGGTCACGCCGATGACGATGCCGGCCACGATGTTGACCATGGTGATCACGAGGCCGGCGATGGCGTCGCCCTTGACGAACTTCATGGCGCCGTCCATGCCGCCGTGCAGCTGGCTCTCGATCGACAGCATGGCGCGGCGGCGCTGCGCCTCCTCGGCGGTCAGGTTGCCGGCGCGCACGTCGGCATCGATACTCATCTGCTTGCCCGGCATCGCGTCCAGCGTGAAGCGGGCGCCGACCTCGGCCACCCGTTCCGAGCCCTTGGCGATGACGATGAACTGGACGATGGCGATGATCAGGAACACCACGAGGCCGACGACCAGGTTGCCGCCGACGACCAGTTCGCCGAAGCTTTCGATGATGTGACCCGCCTCGGCATGCAGCAGGATCGACTTGGTGGAGGCGATGTTCAGCGACAGCCGGAACAGCGTCGTGAACAGCAGCAGCGACGGGAACGAGTACAGCGATGTCGCGTTCGGGATGTACAGCGTGACCATCAGCAGCAGCACGCTGATGGTGATGTTGAGTGCCAGCAGGCTGTCGATCACGACGGTCGGCAGCGGCAGGATCATCAGGGCGATCACCGCGACGATGAGTACGGCGATCGAGACTTCCCCTCCCAGGTCGTTCAGGCGGATTGATTTCATGGATTACCTCTTGTTGATGGGTTTGCATCTTGGGCGGGGTCGCGCGGCGCCTGCATGTTCTCGACCCACGCCAGCACGGCGGCGACGGAATCGAACAGCGGTTCCGGGACGGCGTCGTTGACCGCGACGAGGAACAGCGCGCGCGCGAGCGGCGGATTGCCGACGATCGGCACGCCGTATTGCATGGCCTGTTCGCGGATCACCCTGGCGTCATCGTCGACGCCCTTGGCGATCACGCGCGGCAGGCCCGCCTCGTCGGGGTCGTAGCGCAGCGCCACGGCGTAGTGGGTCGGGTTGACCACCACCACGTTGGCGTTGGCCACGGGTTCGTTCGGCGCGGCGTTGGCGTTTTCGCGCCCGATCTTGCGGCGCTCCTGCTTGATGTGCGGGTCGCCCTCCGAATCCTTGTGCTCGCGCTTGACCTCGTCCTTGCTCATCTTGTGGTCGCGGATGAACAGCCAGTGCTGGATGCCGTAGTCGGCCACGCCGATGATCGCGTACAGCACGCCGGACACGCCGAACACCTTGCACAGCACGCCCCAGGCGACGGCGGCGAGTCCGTCGACCGGCTGGTAGGCCGCCCCGAGCATCAGCGGCACCAGCAGCATGCCGGTGCGGTACAGCACGGCGCCGATCAGCAGGGCCTTGAGCACCGCCTTGATCAGGTCGATCAGCGAACGCACCGAAAAAATGCGCTTCAGGCCCGAGGCCGGGTTGATGGCGTCGAACTTGAGTTCCAGCGGCTTGAACGAGGTCTGCAGGCCGACCTGGGCCACCAGCGCGCCGGTCGCCGCCAGCGCCGCGACGAACACGACCGGCAGTACCAGGATCAGCCCGTGGGTGGCCGCCTCGACGAGCGCGTCGGCCACCCGCAGGTCGCCCTGCGCGCGCTTGACGTCGAGTCCGCTGAGCAGCAGCAGGCGTAATTGTTCCGCCATCCGGCCGCCGGCGAGGGAAAAGCCCATCCAGGCGCACAGCAGGATCGCGGCGAACGGCAGGTCGGTACTCTTGCTCGTTTCGCCGTCGTTGCGCGCATCGCGCAGCTTCTTGTCACTGGGTTGTTCGGTTTTTTCTTCGGACATATGGATCCCCGTTTCCGATCCCGCGATGCGAGACCCGTGCGGCATTGTCGGATGCGGGACGCTGCCGGCCGGGGTGGCGGGGCGAAGTGCCGGCGACGCCGGCGAAGTCCGGGGCTGGCGCGGACGGCACTTCGTTTGGTGCGCGCGGACTTCGTTTCCGGCCCGAGGGGGGCGGCGGCACGGACGGTAAGGTGTCGGTCATGCCGCGCAGTCCGGTGCGGCCCAGCCAACAGGAGTGAACATGTCCGTGTCCCAATGCAGTAGCCGCCTGATCGCGGCGTTGATCGAGGTCTTGATGTTCGGCGCCAAGCATGGCCATCTCGAGCAGTCCGAACGGGTGCTCACCGCCTTGCATATCCTGCGCCCGAACTTCGTCGAGCTGCACGCCTACGACGCCTGGATGCTGATCCGGCGCCACGACTTCTCCGGCGCGCTGCGTTTTCTGCGCGACCTGGAGCAGCGCCCCCTGCGCGGCTCGTTCGGCCCCTACGTCCACGCCCTGCTGGCCGTGGCGCTGTTCGGGCTGCAGGACCCGTCGTGGCGCTCGTACGCCAACGACGTCCTCAGCCGCAACGAAGACCAGGATTCGGTCGACATCGTCAATACGCTGCTGGGCAAGGCCAGCACGCGCCGCGCCCCCGCCAGTGACGAGGCGCAGGTCGACCTGGCCGAATTGCAGAAAATGATGCAACAGCGCCACCTGCGCGCATAGGAGCCCGCCATGACGATGCCCATCCCGCCCCTGCCGCCGATCAGCACCCTGGTGCCGCCTTCCGCACCGCAGTCAACCGCGCCGGCGGCCCCGCGCGTGCAGCCCGCCAGCGAACTGGTCGACCTGTTCCGCAGCAAGCTCGAGGCCGCGCGCATGGCGCCCCCGGACGCGTCGCGCGTCCATGGACCGTCCGCGCTCACCGACATGGTCACGCGCCAGGACCAGGCCTTCGCCCAGATGGGCGGACAGATCGACCGGTTCGCCGCCGAGGCGCCGTACATGTCGCAGCAGGAACTCGTCGGCGCGACTACGAAGATCCAGTTCGAGGCGGCCGAGATGGCCTGCAAGATGTACGGCGGCCAGATGGTGGCCCAGGGCGTCAAGTCGTCGGTGCAGACATTGATGAAGAACCAGTAACAGGTAACGGAGCTGATATGGCGATCCATGTGAAAGGACTCAAGACTTGCGCGCTGGCCTGTGCCGCCGCCTTGCTGCTCTCCGGTTGCAGCAAGCAGCTGTTCGCGCATTTGCCGGAGCGCGACGCCAATGAAATGCTGGCGGTGCTGCTCGAGGCCCAGGTCGACGCATCCAAGCAGTCCGATGACGGCGGCAAGACCTGGAATGTGGACATCGACGGCGACCAGTTCGCCCGCGCGATGGACGTGTTGCACGCGCATGGGCTGCCGCACCAGCGGTTCCAGAACCTGGGCGACATGTTCAAGAAGGACGGACTGATCTCCACGCCGACCGAGGAACGCGTGCGCTTCATCTACGGCGTGTCGCAGCAGTTGTCGGAGGTCTTGTCGCGCATCGACGGCGTGGCCTATGCCAACGTGCAGATCGTCCTGCCCAACAACGATCCGCTGGCCGCGACGGTCAAGCCGTCGTCGGCGGCGGTATTCATCCAGTACCTGCCCGGCACGGACGTGGCCACGCTCACGCCCAACCTGAAGAACCTGGTGGTGCATGCGGTCGAGGGACTCACCTACGACAACGTCAGCGTCACGATGGTGCAGGGCACGGCGGCGCCGGACGCCTTGCGCGAGTCGAACAAGGGCTCGGCGGCATGGCGCTGGGCCGGCATCGCGCTCGGCGTGGCAGCGCTGGCCGTTGCGCTGGCGCTGTTGGCCCGTCGCTGCGGCATCTCGCTGGCCGGCGGCGTGCAGCGCCTGCTTCGGCGCACCGGCAAGGGCGCCGCGTGAGCACCGCACCGAGCACCGCGCCGCTGCCGCCGGAACGCCTGGCCGTCTGGCTTGCCGCCTACGAGCAGCGGGTGGCGGCGCTGGCCGCCGCGCTGGGCGAACGCGCATGCCGCCGCCTGGGCGTGCCCGTCCCGCCCGGCGCGGGCCGCGCATGGCAAGGCGCGCGCGCCGCCTGGCTGGGGCAACCCGCGCCCCTGAGCGGCTTCGGCCCGCACGCCAACCGCCTGGCCCTGCTCGACGGCGACGCGCTGCGGCGCGTGCTGGCCGCCTTGCGGCTGTATCCCGCGCGTGGCGCGCTGCGGCGGATCGTGTCCGGCGCGCAGCGGCGCGCGCTGGCCGGCGCGGTCGGCGAGCAGGCCTTCGACGTGCTGCAGCGGCTCGGCATGCAGGCACCCGGCGCCGACGCGGCGCCGCCGGCCGACGCCGCTGCGCTGGCCACCGCCGGCCATGCCATGGTCGTGGCGGACGGGGCGTTGACCCTGGACGTGGCGGCGCGGCTGGTCGCCCTGACCCTGCACGGCGCGCCGGACGCGCGTCCTGTCCAACCGGCCGCGCCAGGCGCGACGGCGCCTTTCCTGGCTGATGCTGTGCTGATTTTTCCGGAGTTCACATGGTTATTTGGTTGAGATCGCCGCGTGGCGGCATCGGGGTCGGGCAGGATGTCCTGCGGGCCGGCGACGTGGACGAACTGGTCGCCCTCGACGGCGCTGCGGAGCAGTGCGGCCAACTGGCCGAACGATTGATCGCCGAAGCCGAACAGGAAGCCGAGGCCATCCGCCAGGCCGCGCGGGACGAAGCCGCGCAGACGATCGAGGCCGCGCGCGCCGAGTACGACACCGCAGCGCAGCGCGGCTACGAGGACGGGCAGGCGCGCGCGCTGGAAGATGCGCAGGAGACCATGCTGGGCGGCGCCGGGGAAGGGCGTGACGCGCTGCTGGCGCTGCGCGAGCGCATCGCCGACCTGGTGCTGCGCACGGTCGCGCGCACGCTGGGCAATTCCGACCGCGCCGCGCTGTTCACCCGCATCGGTGCCGACCTGACGCGCCACCTCGACGATGCCTCTTACCTCACGGTGCGCGTGGCGCCGGAGGATGTCGACGCCGCGACGCGGGCATTCCGCGCCGTATGCAAGGAGAACCGCTGGCCGCTCAATCCGGCGGTGCACGCCGATCCGGACGCGGAAGCGGGCAGCTGCGTCTGCGAATGGGACCACGGCATCGTGTCCGGCGGCCTGCCGATGATGTTGAGTGCCCTCGAACGTGCCATCGGCGCGCTCAAGTCCGGGGACGGGCAGGGCGGGGCGGAAGCCGTGGACGAGCCGTACGGCGAAAACGACGCGGACGACGACGAGGAAGACGACGAGGCCTACGGCGACGAGGCCTACGGCGACGAGGCCTGCGAAGACGAGGCCTGCGAAGACGGCGCCGAGGCCGACTGGAGCATGCCATGAACGACGCCATTGCCTTTCTCGACGCGCTGGACGGCGCGCTCGACGGAGCCGCGCCATTCGTCCGACACGGCAAAGTGGTCGAAGCGGTCGGTACGCTGCTGAAGGTCGGCGGCATCGACGTCATGCTGGGCGAGCTGTGCGAGCTGCGCGACGCGCGCGGCGCCCTGCTGCAGCGCGCCGAGGTGGTCGGCTTCACCCGCCAGTTCGCGCTGCTGGCGCCATTCGGCAACGTGACGGGCCTGTCGCGCTCGACCCGCGTGATCGGCCTGGGACGCCCGCTCTCGGTGCCGGTCGGCGAGGCGCTGCTGGGCCGGGTCCTCGACGGGCTGGGAGAGCCGATCGACGGTGCGCCGCTGCCGCCGGAGACCGAACTGCGCCCGGTGATGGCCGACGCGCCCGATCCGCTCACCCGGCGCATGGTCGATACGCCGCTGGACACGGGCGTGCGCGTCATCGACGGGCTGCTGACGGTCGGCGAGGGACAGCGCTTCGGCATCTTCGCGCCGGCCGGCGTCGGCAAGAGCACGCTGCTCGGCATGCTGGCGCGCGGCGCCGCCTGCGACGTCAACGTGATCGTCCTGATCGGCGAACGGGGCCGCGAGGTGCGCGAATTCATGGAGCTCATCCTCGGCGAGGACGGCATGGCCCGCAGCGTCGTCGTGTGCGCGACCTCGGACCGTTCCGCCATCGAGCGGGCCAAGGCGGCCCACGTCGGAACCGCCATCGCCGAGTATTTCCGCGACTGCGGGCTGCGCGTGCTGCTGATGATGGATTCGCTGACCCGCTTCGCCCGCGCGCAGCGTGAAATCGGCCTGGCGGCCGGCGAGCCGCCCACCCGGCGCGGCTTTCCGCCATCGGTCTTCGCCGAACTGCCGCGCCTGCTCGAACGGGCCGGCATGGGCGCCGAGGGCTCGATCACCGCGTTTTATACGGTGCTGGCCGAGGACGAGGAGGGCAACGACCCCGTCAGCGAAGAAGTGCGCGGCATCCTCGACGGGCACATGGTGTTGTCGCGCGCGATCGCGGCGCGCAACCGCTACCCGGCCATCGACGTGCTGCACAGCCTGAGCCGGGTCATGACCCTCGTCGCGACGCCCGAGCACTGCGCCGGCGCCGGCCATATGCGCAAGCTCCTGGCCAAGTACGACGAAGTCGAATTGCTGCTGCAGATGGGCGAATACCAGCAGGGCACGGACCCGCTGACCGACGAGGCGATCGCGCAGCACGGCCCGCTCGAAGACTTCCTCAACCAGCGCACCGACGACTTCGCGGATGGTGAGGAAACGCACGAATTCGTCTCGGGGTTCGCACCGCAATGAGTACGCGTACCGCAGCCATCGGCAAGTGGCGCGCGATCGTCGCCGCCAAGAACCGGCGCCGCGAGCACATCGAAGAGGAGCTGGCACGCGACCGGCGCGCGCTGGCCGTGCGCGCGGCGGCCTGCGACGAGGCCCGGCGCGACGTGGCGCTGGCGCTGGAGCGCTGCCGCGTCCACGTGGAAGCCATGGCGGAGCGCTTCCACGGCGCCGCCGGACTGTCGGTGGCGGATTACCTGCGCCACGAAAACTGGCGCGTGGCGCTCAAGGACGCGATCGATGCGGCCCGCAAGGCCGAGCAGAAAGCGGCCGGCGCGGCCGACCGGCACGGCGCGAAAGTGCGCGAAACGGAAGCCCGGCTGGCGCGCGCCGATGCGGCGCTCGACCGGTGCCGGGCGCGACTGGATGCGGTGCGGCGCGCCGCCAGTCACGCCGCCGAACTGGCGGCCGACGAGGAAGCTGTAGAGAACCTGCTGGCCCGACGCTTTGTGAGCTGAACGATGACGAACGAAACCTTTTCCTGGATCCACGCCCTGATGGGCTGGTTCGAAGCCTATCACACGCTGATCGTGATGCTGCTGCTCACCGGCATCCGCATCATGGTGGCCTTCATCGTCCTGCCGGCCACCGGCGACACCGCGCTGCCGGGCATGGTCCGCAACGGCGTCGTCTATGTGCTGACCTTCTTCGTCGCCGCGGGGCAGTCGTCGCAGGCGTTCGAGACGGCCGGCAGCGCGACGCTGATCGTGCTGGCCTGCAAGGAAGCCTTCCTCGGGTTGGCGTTCGGCTTCTCGGCCGCGCCGGTGTTCTGGATCGCGCAAAGCATCGGCACCCTGATCGACAACATGACCGGCTTCAACAATATCCAGATGACCGATCCGCTGCGGGGCGAGCAGAGCACGCCCGTCTCGAACCTGCTGCTGCAACTGGTAACGACGCTGTTCTACGTCGGCGGCGGCATGAGCTTCCTGCTCGGCGCGCTGTTCCAGTCCTATAAATGGTGGCCGCCGCAGGTCATGCTGCCCACGCTGGCCAGCACGGCCGAAGCGTTCCTGATCGGCCGCACCGACACCGTGTGGACCGCGCTCGCCAAGCTCGGCACGCCCGTGATGCTGGTGCTGGTCCTGGTGGACGTGGGCCTCGGCATCATGGCCCGCTCGGCCGACAAGCTCGAGCCGAATTCGCTCAGCCAGCCGCTGCGCGGCATGATCGGCATGCTCATGCTGATCGCGCTGGTGGCGGTGTTCGCGTCGCAGGTGGTGAGCGACGTGCTGCTGGGCGACCTTGGCACCAGGCTGGCGAACGGCATGCTCGGCGCGCCGGCGCATTGAGCCAGTTGAGCTTTGTTGTGAATTGCGCTGCGGTTTGTTGAGATTTATCGGATCGGATCGCGCTTACCATGATCTTGTCGCCGGGATAGCCCGGCAGTAACCAGAGATCAATCGGGAGGTGCACATGTTTTCGACCATTTATTTCGCTTTATGCTCCGGACTCGCGCAACGCGCCACCTTGCCCGACTATGCGGCCGCCGTGCTCGACGGCGCTGCCGAGCGCGCCTATTGCACGGTCGACGAGGTGCTCGACAGCGCGGCCCGCAAGCTCTCCAGCACCGACGTCGCGCGCCTGGTGGCGGCGGGCGACGCCTCGCTGCTGCTCGGTTACGACGAAGATGCCGAGGAATTGTACCGGCGTGCGCAGAAATTCATCGTCAACGACAACGATCGCCTGCGCATCATGTCGTGCCGTAACACCGGCTGGCAGCTGATGATGCGCGACCGCCATGCCACGACGGCGAAATGCTTCGCCCGCATCGTGCAGGACGATGCCGCCACGACGGGCGAGCGCATCGAGGCCCTGATCGCCGTCGCGCTCGTGCAGCACCAACTGGGCCTGCAGCGCGACGCCGACCGCGCCCTGCTGGACGCGGCCGCGCTGGCCGACGGCCACGAGGAGCCGGGCTGGCGCATCGTGATCGGCCTGCTGGCGCGCGAATTCGACGTCCAGCTGCGCATCCGCACCTCCACCACGCTGAACGATCACGCTTTCTGGAGCTCGGCGCAGCTGGTCCAGACGCAGGGCGGCAACCAGCGCGCCGACGTCACGCGCCGGCTCACCGCCACCACGGCCATCCTGGCGCCGCTGCCGGCCCTGATCGCGCAGCGTAACGATTACCTCGAGCGCCTGGCCGCGCTGGCCGACAGCGACCGCATGGCCGCCGCGCCGCTGATCGCCATCGCCCACCAGGGGCACAATTTCCGCAGCGGCAACCAGGGCCTGCTGACCAAGATCGACATCGCGCTGGCGGCGTTTGCGGGTGGTCTCGACGACGTGGCCGAGGCCGCGATGGGCAAGCTCAACCGCACCGAGACGGAGCTGGCCACGCGCCGCTGCAACTTCGACTACCTGTATTGCATGGCCCGGATCGCCTCCCGCCAGGGCAATCCGGTCCAGGCGCTCAAGCTGTACGCCAACTACACCGCGGAAGCGCTGCGTTGCCTGCGCAGCGAGGCGTCCGAATCCGGTGCGATCCATCCGCAGGCCGGCCGCGCAACGGCGGTCGACGACCTGTCGGCCCGCCTGCCGGCGAAATACCGGCGTGCTTACCGCCACATCGTCGAAAACCTCGACCGTGCCGACCTGAGCACGCGCGAAGTCGCCGCCCAGATCGGCGTGACCGAACGGGCCCTGCAGATGACCTTCAAGAGCTGCATCGGGATGACGCCCGGCGGCCTGATCCGCAAGCTGCGGCTGGATGGCATCCGCGACGAATTGCTCAGCGACGTGCGGGTCAATGGCTCGATCGTCGACACCGCCAGCCGCTGGGGCATGAAGAGCCGCTCCGTGCTGGCCAAGGGATACCGGCGCCAGTTCCACGAGTCGCCGTCCGAAACCATGTACCGTTGAGGTGTCGTCGCCATGAGCATATCGATTTTCGCACGCCGCCGGCCCGCGCGGCTCGCCACGTTCCTGGCGGTTGCCGCCGCCGTCGCGGCCATGGCCGCGCCCGCGCCCGCCCACGCCGAACGCATCGCCTGGCAGGGCAACCGGTTCGAATACGTCGCCGACCGCAAGGACCTCAAGGACGTGCTGCGCGATTTCGGCGCCAGCCAGCATGTGATGACCTGGATCTCGCCGCAGGTCGAAGGCACCGTCACCGGCCGCTTCAACAGCTCGCCGCAGCAATTCCTGGACAAGATGGTCGCCTCGTTCGGCGTGCTCTGGTACTACAACGGGGCGGTGCTGCGCATCTACGGTCCGAACGAGGCGCGCAGCGCCACGCTGGGCCTGCAGCATGCGAGCACCAGCGACCTGCGCCAGGCGCTGGCGCGGCTGCAGATCGAGGATCCGCGCTTCCCGGTGCGCTACGACGACGTGTCGCGCACGGCCGTCGTGTCGGGGCCGCCGCACATGGTCGACCTGGTCAGCGACGTCGCGCGCCTGATCGACCATGTCCAGGTCTCGGGCGACACCGTGGTCGTGCGGCGCTTCCCGTTGCGCTACGCATCCGCCACCGACAAGACCATCACGATCAACGGCCGCAGCGTCAGCGTGCGCGGGGTGGCGGGGCTGCTGCGCGGCCTGTACGGGCAGGCCGCCCCGGGCGCCGGCGTCGAACCGGCACCGGCGCGGCTCGACACCTACCGGCTGCCGAGCGTGCGTGAAGCCCAGGACGATGGCGCGGGGCGCGTACCCGGCAACCGCGTGCCGCCGCTGCCCGCGCCGTCCGGCCTCGGCGGCCTGGCGCTGCCCGCCGGCGCACCGCCCGGGGTGCAGCCCGGGGTGCAGCCCGGTATGCCGCCCGGTGCGGCACCCATGGCGCGCGCATATGACGATGACCAGGGCCGCGGTGGCCGCCGCGGCGAGGAACGCATGCCGGCCGCGCCGGCCGGACCGTCGATCGAGGCGGACCCGCGCGGCAACGCCATCCTGGTGCGCGACCGCGCCGAGAACATGCCCGCCTACGCCAGCCTGATCGAGTCGCTCGACATGCGCCCCGGCGTGCTCGAGATCGACGCGACCATCATCGAAGTCACCGACAGCGCCCTGAACGAACTGGGCATCGACTGGCGCCTGCACACGGGCCACGTCGACTTCCAGAGCGGCAACGGCCAGCTGCCGCAGGCGAGCAAATCCGACTCGCTGAGTCCGTCCGGCTTCGGCGTGTTTCCGGCCTCGGGGGCGGTACCCGCCACGCCGCAGGGCGCCGTGCTCACGACGGTGATCGGCAATGCCGGCAAGTACCTGCTCAACCGCATCAGCGCGCTGCAGCAGAACGACCAGGCGCGCGTGACCGCCAGCCCGCGGGTCGAGACGCTCGACAACGTCGAAGCGCTGATGGACAGCAAGAAGACGTTCTACGTGCAGGTGGCCGGCTACCAGTCCGCCGACCTGTACAGCGTGTCCGCCGGCGTCTCGCTGCGCGTGCTGCCGTCGATCATCACCGCGCCCGGCGGGGCGCAGCAGATCCGCATGGACGTGCACATCGAAGACGGCAAGCTCACTTCCCAGCAGGTCGGGCAACTGCCCGTGGTGACCAACAGCACCATCGACACGCAGGCCCTGATCAACGAGGGCGAAAGCCTGCTGATCGCGGGTTATTCGGTCACGCAGGACGAAACGACCGAGACGGCGGTGCCGGGACTCTCGAAGCTGCCCGTGGTCGGCGACCTGTTCCGCTATCGCAAGCGCGAAGGGCAGCACTATCAACGCATGTTCCTGCTGACCCCACGGGTGTTGTCGCCGGCCATCGGCGGTATCGGCGCGACGGAAAGCGCGCGCCAGGGCGGAGTCGCCGCGCGCACCGGCGACCAGCCTTCGTTGCCGCAGCCAGCCCCGGCCCGCAAGCCCCGCTTCGCATGCGGCCTGAAACGCGCCACCGTCCCCGTGGCCGCTCCCTGATACGTCCCGGCGCCGCGCCTGCGGCACGGCATGTTGCTGCCCTGGCTGCCGGCGCACGTACAACGCCCTCACCGGCACGCCGCTTGCGCGCCTGCGCAAGAAAGCGGGCTGGAATCGCGCACGGTTCGCGCTGCGGCCCGCGTCGTCGGCGTGTATCGCACGACCAGCTGCCGATGGCGCCACCGGTTCGTGCCCGGTGCCATGCGTGACCGGCCGGCCCGGTTGGCGGCCATCGTGGAGGCGTCCATTTCATTCGACTGGAATCCCGGAAGGGCTCGCGCCACCTGAACCGCAAGCCGGGAAAGCGCGGCGGCGTGGCGAAGCGGCGCGGCGTCAACAGGGAACACGACTGCCTGCCCGTCGCGCGTGATCGCACCGGCCAGACCCTCGACTTTCATAGCGGGCGCGGACGAGTGCCTCAAATCAATGACTCGGGATGGCAGAGGTTGCTGGACGCGCGTTGCCTGACGACCCCGGCCGACTGGCTGCGTGTTGTAGTCCAACTCGGTCAGGCACCGGCGGCCGTTGACCGGGTCACCGCGAACAGAGTCATGAAAAAAAGCCATGAAAAAACGGCGCCCTGGGCGCCGTTTCCACATCCATCGCAAGGCATGCCGGAAAATGGCCCGCGCCAGGCGCGGGCCGTCTGCTGCCTACTTGTGTTTGGCGGCGCGCGTAAAGGCATCGCTATCCGTCGGCGGGACAAAGACCTTCGGCGCCTTGCCGTTGCCGTTGCCGTTGTCCTTGCCGTCTTTCTCGTCTTTCTTGTCCTTCTTTTTCTCCGCTTTCTTGTCTCCCGTGGGTTCGCTCGTGTGTTCACCCTTGTCCGACTTGGTCGGCTCCGTCGACACGTGGCTGTTCGTGGAGGTGTGGTTGCCTTTCCCGCCGCGTTTGCCCGACAGGCCGGGGGCCATCGCCAGCACCATGGCGCCGCCCATGACCGCGTCGCTGCCGCCGGCCTTTGATAGCGCGTCCGTGCCCGCGCCCACGCCGGTTTCCACCGCCGACTTGACCACCTTGCCGACACTGCCATGCATCAGGCCGACAACCATGCCATTGATCTTGTCGTTGCCGACGTGCAGGGCCGACAGTGCCGAGGCCGCGATCGTGCCGCCCATGCCTTCCGGTGTCAGGTCGGCCGCCAGGTTGAGCGCGTCCTGGCCGGCGTTGGCGAGTTCGCCCATCATCCCCTTCAGGTCGCCATGGGCCAGGTCCTTGACGGCGCTGAGCGAGTGTTCGACGATGCCCTCGGCCGAATTGACCAGGTCCTTCAGGCCGGCGTCGGTGCCCTTGTTGACCGCATCCTTGACGGTCTCCAGTCCTTTTTGGACATCCCCGACGAGGTTGTCGAAGCCCTTGCCCAGGTGGAGGCCCTTGAGCGAATCGAGCGCGGCCTCGGCGGTTCCCGTGGCGGCGTCCGCCGCCGTCTTTTCCAGGTCCGAGCCGAGTTTGGCCAGGTCCTTCATCGCCTCTTTCATATTGCCCTGTGCCAGTGCTTCGGTCAGGGCCATGGCGTCCTTCAACACGTTCAGGACGTCGTGCGCCAGTTTCTTCGCGACGTTTTCGACGCCATGGGCGACCGACTTGGCGGCCTTCTCGATATCGTGGCCGAAATGCTCGAACGCGTGTTTCATTTTAGTAAAAATACTGCTCATGCTTTGCTCCTCGATGCGCGGACGCGCGTAGGTTGTGGGATGGTGCTGGTTGCTGAACAGGAGGACGCGCAACCCAAGGACGGCCGCGCAGAATCGCGCATGCGATCCCCCCTTGCGTGCAGCGTAAGACAGCAGCCGTTCCCGGCCGGGGCGGGACGCGAAGACATGCCCGTTGCGCCGAAGTCCGGCCGGCGCTTCGCCCGGGCAGGCGGCATTTCGCGCAGCAAGGGCGCGCGCGGACCGGCGAACCCTTAGGATCACCGACCATTCGCTTTCAAGGAACCCGCATGACACGCATACACGGCGCCGGCGCGTATCCGGCGCCGCCGTCACTGGACTCGGCAGCCGCCGTGGCCGCGGCCTCGCGCCCGGCCCGCGCCTCGCGCAGCAAGGACGACGCGCCGCTGGCGACGCCGGGCGCGCCGGATGTCCTGGCGTCCAGGTCGTCCGGCCATGGCGGCAGCCGGCCCAGGATCGCGGCGGACCGCCTGTTCGCCGAACGTGGCGCGCAGGACGCCGTGTCCGGACGGACGGAACCGGCCGCCGGCGCGCAGGACGATGCGGGCGTGGCGCTGTACCTCACGATATCGAGGTTGTGCCGCGCCGGACACGACCGTCTCGATCCGACATTCACCTACCGGCTCCGGGGTGCGCCGTCGAGCGCGCAGGCGCGGCTGCTCCACCTGGCCGCGCATCCGCGCATGGAGGCCGGCACGAACGCCGCCGGGTTGACCCCCAAGGCAGGCGCGCTGCGCAACCTGGTCGCCACCGCCGGCGTGATCGGCATGCCGGTGGTGCTGTACTGCGACGCCGACGCCGGACAGGCCGTCCACCCGGGCCAGGTCGAGGCGTTGTTCGCCTTGCCCGAAACGCGCGACACGACCATTCTCTGGGCGCGCTGCGGCGGCGTCGGACGCGTCGTCCGCGAGCCGTCCGGTCACGCGGCTCATCTGCGTTCGATCCTGGAGGATGCGGTCATGCGGCACATCCACATCGACCTGTCGTGGCCGCGGATGGCGCGCCAGATCATGCCGCGCGCCGGCGCGGACGGGAAGCCGGTGCCGGACGAGGCGGCGCTGCGGGCATGGGCGCGGCTGATCGACGATCATCCGGACCGCTTCCTGTTCGGCTCGGAGGCGCTCGAGGCGCGCGCCAGGGCGGCGGCGTGGAAAACGATAGCCGCGCTGTACCGGCCGTTGCTGGAGACGTTGACGCCCGCGTCCTGCCACGCCGTCACGACGGACAACTATGCGCGCCTGGTCCTCGACGCGCGGCCGCGGATGCGGGCATTCGCGCAGCACGTGCTCACGCCGGCATTCGTGGAGCAGGACCTGCGCGCATGGGAAGACGGTTGCAGCGGCTATGGCGCGCGCTTCGACCCCGCCGCCTTGCGTGCCGCGCGCGACGCGGCGTATGCCCGCGCGGGCGTGGACGCGGACGGCAGGCGCCAGGCCTGAGCGGCGCGGCATTTCGCATTCCCGGCGCCGTGCTTCGCATCGGCGCGGCGGACCGCGTGCCGGCGCCGCTATCGTGACGGGACTGCCG
>Ga0207705_10001117_pt1 | contig 21806 bp, 20 predicted proteins | sample KBSC13metaG_FD_184314 | JGI IMG/M metagenome (GOLD analysis project Ga0207705, IMG submission 184314) | Corn rhizosphere microbial communities from Kellogg Biological Station, Michigan, USA - KBS C1-3 metaG (SPAdes) (version 2) | ecosystem: Host-associated > Plants > Roots > Rhizosphere > Soil ... | reverse complement strand
AGGCCGCGCGCGGCGCTCAGCGTGTCGCGCAGCTTGCCGTTGATCTGGATCGCCAGGGTAACCTGGTCGTCGACGAGCAAGGCAGGATCGAACGTAGGCCAGGACGCGTCGACGATCATCCCTTCCTCACCCAAAGCGGCCCAGCACTCCTCCGCGAGGTGGGGCGCGGCCGGCGCGGCGAGCAAGATGAGCGTGCGGACGGCCTGCCGACGGGTGGCCGAGGGCGGGGCCTTCTCGATCGCGGTGGTCAGTTCATAGAGCTGCGCGATTGCCTTGTTGAACTGAAGACCCTCGATCGATTCGCCGACGGCAGCCACCACCCGATGCATCTTGCGGTCGAGATCGCGGTCTTCCCCCCCACCGCTGCCGGACGTCGTGGCGAGACGCCAGACGCGCTGGACGAAGCGGGCAGCGCCCTCGATGCTCGCCTCCGACCATTCAAGGTCGCGTTCGGGCGGACTGTCGGACAGCATGAACCAGCGCACCGCGTCAGCGCCATATTTGGCGAGGATTGGTTCCGGGTCGACGGTGTTGCGCTTCGACTTGGACATCTTCTCGACCCGGCCGGAAACCACCGGATGGCCGCTTTCGATATGCACCCAATCGTCGCCGTCCTTGCGGACTTCATCCGGGCTGAGCCAGCTGCCATCTCCCGCGCGATAGGTCTCATGCGTAACCATGCCCTGCGTGAAGAGCCCCGCGAACGGTTCGGCCATCCCGATCCGGCCGATTTGCTGGAGCGCGCGCGTCCAGAAACGGGCGTAGAGCAAGTGCAGGATCGCATGCTCGACACCGCCGATATATTGCGCGACCGGCAGCCACTTTTCCGCTTCGGCGCGATCGAACGGCTGGTCGATCGGCTGGCTGGCGAAGCGGATGAAGTACCAGCTCGAATCGACGAAAGTGTCGAGCGTGTCCGTCTCGCGCGTCGCCGTCCCGCCGCAGGCCGGGCATTCGACATGCTTCCACGTCGGATGCCGCTCGAGCGGGTTGCCCGGCTTTTCGAAATCGATGTCGTCAGGCAGCACGACCGGCAATTGGTCGCGCGGGACCGGCACCGGACCGCAGCCCGCGCAATGGATGATCGGGATCGGTGTGCCCCAGTAACGCTGTCGTGAGACGCCCCAATCGCGGAGACGATATTGGACCGTCCCATGGCCCCAGCCCGCAGCCTCGGCGCGACGGACAACCTCGGCGGACGCTGCGTCGGTCGTCAGGCCATCGAGGAAGGTGGAATTTACCGCCACACCGGGCGCGTTCTCAGCCTCCGACCCGATCGGTTCGGATGCGAGCTCCGGAGCGCTCGCGACAACGCGCTTAATGGGCAGCTGATACTGCTTCGCAAATTCGAAATCGCGCTGGTCGTGCCCCGGCACGCCGAAGATCGCGCCGGTGCCGTAATCCATCAGCACGAAGTTCGCGATGTAAACGGGCAGCCGCCAGCCGCTGTCGAGCGGGTGAACTACCTCGATCGCGGTGCGAAAACCCTTCTTTTCGGCGGTGTCCAGCTCAGCCGCGCTGGTCCCGCCCGCCTTGCATTCGGCGATGAAGGCCGCCGCGGCGGCATCCTGAGCGGCGGCGGCTTGGGCGAGAGGGTGATCCGCCGCGACGGCCACGAAGCTCGCGCCGAAAATGGTGTCGGGCCGCGTCGTAAACACCTCGACCGATTCGATCCCGGCCGCGGCCTCCGCCTCCGCCAGCCGGAAGCTGAACTGCAGCCCCTGGCTCTTCCCGATCCAGTTTTCCTGCATCAGCCGGACCTTTTCCGGCCAGTCGTCGAGCCCCTTCAGGCCTTCAAGCAAATCGTCGGCGAAGTCGGTGATCTTCAGGAACCACTGCGCCAGCTTGCGGCGCTCCACCTGCGCGCCCGAGCGCCAGCCCTTGCCGTCGATTACCTGCTCGTTGGCGAGGACGGTCATGTCGACCGGATCCCAATTGACCTCGCTTTCCTTGCGATAGACCAATCCGCCTTCGAACAGATCGAGGAACAGCGCCTGCTCATGCCCATAGTAAGCGGGATCGCAGGTCGCGAGCTCGCGGCTCCAATCGAGCGCGAAGCCAATCTGCTTCAATTGCTCGCGCATCGTGCGGATGTTCGCCCAGGTCCATTCACCCGGGTGAACCTTGCGCTCCATGGCCGCATTCTCGGCGGGCATGCCGAACGCGTCCCAGCCCATCGGGTGAAGCACCTCGTGGCCCTGCATCCGGCGGTAGCGGGCGATGACATCGCCCATCGTGTAATTGCGGACGTGACCCATGTGGATGCGCCCCGACGGATAGGGGAACATCTCCAGCACGTAGGTCTTGGGCTTGTTGCTGTCGCTGTCGGCGCGAAAGCTCTGCGCCTCGTGCCACCGGGCCTGCCAGCGGCGATCGGCTTCAGCCGGGTTGAAGCGGCCGCTCATTGCACGGGACTAGCCGCGAACGGCGGCGCGGCGCAGGTCGCGGGCCCGGGTCAGGATGATGTCCTCGAGCTTCTGCACCGTGGCGGCCGAGACGGGGGCATCGACCCAGGCGCCATTCTGGTTGACCTGCCGTGCGGCCGAAACGCGCAGTGCATCGGCGCGAAGATCGGGGTCGAGAATCGAGACGGTCAGCTTGACGCGCTCGCCCGGCGCCTTGGGATTGGCATACCAGTCGGTGATGATCACCCCGTTCTGGGCATTGGCCTGCAGCAGGGGCGCAAAGGAGACCGTGTCTACCGCGGCGCGCCACAAATAGGAGTTGATCGCCAGCGTCGTGACCTGCGACGGAGCCATCGTCGAGGGCAGATCGCGGTTGCGCGCACAGCCTGCGGTGGCGAGGGCCAGAACCATGACGGCGGCGGCGGTCGTTTTGAGGCGGTTCATCAAAGGTCCTTGAAAGACGGATTGTGGGATTGAGCGGCGTTATAGATGGTCGATGCGCACTCGCAAGCTGTCCCATGCGGGGAAGCGATTGTGCCCTGGAGGCAACAGGCCGGGCATGAATCGATTCCGCTCATGGAACCGAGTGGGGGTTCTGACTATATCGACTCGTGACAGGGAGTTGAGATTGCCGAGAGTCGTGAAGCAGGGAGCAGGGAAGTGGGCTGCGGCAATCGCCGCTGCCGGCCTCGTGCTGACTCCGGCGATCGCGGCTAACGCGCCGGGCAAAAAGGCGCCCGCGGTCGCGCTCAGCTTCGACCCGGTCTCCTCGTTCACGCCGGCCAACGCCGATCCCAAGCTTGCCGCGGCTCTCGCCGGCAAGGGGCTCGCGTTGACCGATTTCAAATTTACGCCAGCACCCGCCAAGGGCCGTCCGTCGCAGGTGCGAGTCGCGATTCGCGCCCGTGTTGCCTCGCCGGTCCAGACCCAGCTTGCCAGCGTTGCCGCGCCGACCACCGCGGTGAATGCGCTGACGCCGACGGGCTACAACCTCGGCGTCGCCGTGGGCTGGAAGCGATTCGCGGTGTCGGGTGACGTCGCCAAATCCGAAAGCGCCGCCAAGTCGCTCGGAGGCCGCGAGACTGCGGTGCTGGGCGTCAGCTACTCGCTCAGCAACAAGTTGAGCACCCGCGTGGCCGTCGGCGCCGAGCGCAGCACGGGCAATCCGCTTCCGGCGCTTCGTCAAGGCGACAAGGTGTCGCTCGACGCGGGCGCCTCTTACTCGCTGTCGCGGCGCATCGCGCTGACCGGCGGCGTTCGCTACGATCGCGAACGGATTTCGGCGCTGCGCGACGACCGGCGGGACAGCCAGGCGGTTTACGTCGGCACCGCGTTCAAGTTCTAAACGCCAAAATCCCTGCCCATCCAATGAAGCCGAGCCGCGCGATCTTCGCGTAACGTCGCGCGTCCATGCCGCCGAGGGCAATCGCGCGGCGTCCGGCGAGGCGCGCCAGTGTTGCGGCACGCATGCGCGACAACGGCTTCCAGTCAGGATGGCTGCGAGTCGGATATAGAGGCGAGATCAGGATCAGCGGCGCCTGAGCGCCGAGCACCCGGCGCAGTTCGCGCATGCTGTGAACCCGCAGCGGCGCTCCGGGCCGCTCCATGATCAGCGAAAGCCGACGCAGCATTGCCGCACGGCGCACTTCGCGCAAATCGCGCGGGGACAGGCCCGGCAACACCAGCACTCCGGTGTCGCGCGGAAGCCGCCGGAGAACATCGAGCGACTCGGGTCCGGTGAGGACGAACCATCTGACGGGCAGTGTCTGGCGGCGCTCCACGCCGCTTCCTATAGCGCGGAGCGATGAGCAGTCCCGCAGAACGTCGGCAACGGATCCTTGAGGGGATTGCGCGCGCCGCCACGCTGGCCAAGCGCGACCCGGCTGAAATCCAGTTAATTGCCGTCAGCAAAGGGCAGCCGGTCGAGGCCATCGAGGCATTGATCGACGCCGGCCAGCGCGACTTCGGCGAGAATCGCGTGCAGGAAGCGCAGGAGAAATGGCCGGCGCTGCTAGCGCGCTATCCAGACCTCCGCCTCCACGTGATTGGCCAGCTGCAATCGAACAAGGCGGCGGACGCCGTGCGCTTGTTCGATGCAATTCATTCGCTAGACCGGCTCTCACTCCTGAATGCGCTGGCAAAGGAAACGGTCAAGGAGCAACGCACGCCCTCGGTCTATATCCAGGTCAATATCGGTGAGGAGGCGCAGAAGGGCGGCTGCGCGATCGGCGATCTTGGCGGTTTGATCGAGCGGGTTCGCGCATCGCCGCTGCCGCTTGCCGGATTGATGGCGATCCCTCCGCAAGGTGTTGAGCCCGCGCCATTTTTCGCGCTGCTTGCAAGGCTCGCGCGCCGCCATGACGTCACCGGGCTGAGCATGGGCATGTCGGGCGATTACGCTGCGGCGGTCATGCTCGGGGCAACCGCCGTCCGCGTCGGCAGCGCGCTATTCGAGGACTGACGTTGCAGCCTCGCGCGATCATCTTCGACTTCGACGGCGTGCTGCTGGAAAGCGAGCTCGAGTTTAACCGCATCGCCGCCGGGCTGCTGACCGAATTGGGTCACCCGGTGACCGTCGAGGAAGCGTTGGTTCACTTCGTCGGCCTCAACGGCAAGGACGTGGTGCAAGCCATCGAGAGCAGAATCGGCGCTCCGCTTCCGCCCGAATATCAGCGACGCATGAAGGCGAGCGGCCAGCGCGTCCTGCGCGAGGGCATCGCCGCCGTGGCCGGGGCAATCGAGTTCGTCCGCTCGCTGCCGCCAGACCTGCCGCGCGCCGTGGCATCGTCAAGCTCGACGCGCTGGATGCGCGGTCATCTCGCTCATCTCGGCATTGAGGCCGCGTTTGGCGACAATCTCTACAGCGGTGCCGAGCATGTCGAGCGCGGCAAGCCCGCGCCCGACCTCTATCTCCATGCGGCAGCGCAGCTAGGGGTGAGTATCGCCGATTGCGCGATCATCGAAGATTCGCGGGTGGGCGCGACTGGTGCCCTGGCATCGGGCGGCTGGGTAATCGGGCTGGCCGCCGGATCACACTGCCTCAACGGGCACGCCAACATGCTGCGCGGCGTCGGCGTCGAGCTCATTGCGCACAGCTTCGCGGACGTGGCGCGGCTGCTGGAGCTCGATCAGCCGAGCAGGTGACCGCTGCGTTTTTGCTTGGTGCTCAGATAATCGGCGTTGTGCGGATTGGCTTGCATCCGGTGTGCCACCCGTTCCGCTACCTTGATCCCGGCCGCTTCAAGACCGTCGACCTTGCGCGGGTTGTTGGTCAGCAACCGCACCTCGTCGACCCCCAAAGCCCGCAGCATGGCCGCGGCCGGTCCGTAGTCCCGCGCATCGTCGGCGAATCCGAGCCGCTGGTTGGCATCGACGGTGTCCAGTCCGCGGTCCTGCAGGGCATAAGCGCGGATCTTGTTGGCGAGGCCGATGCCGCGCCCTTCCTGTCGCAGATAGAGCAGGATCCCGCCGCCAGCCTCGCCGATGATGTGCAGCGCTTCGTGCAATTGCGGCCCGCAATCGCACTTCAGCGAGCCGAACACGTCTCCGGTCAGGCACTCGCTATGCAAGCGAACGAGCGGTGGACGCCCGCCGAACGCGCCGATGACCAGCGCGACATGCTGCTGCCCGTCGTCCGCCGCGCGGAAGGCGACGATCTGGGTCGGGGGCAGACCTTCCAGCGGAAGCTTCGCCCGCGCGACGATCTCGACCTTCGGATTGCGACGCGCCTCGTCGATCTCAGCGGTGCTGACCGAATTGCCAGCCACATCGGGGTCGAGCAGCCACAACGCAGGCAGGAGCCCGGCGCTTCGAGCAAGATCGAGAGCTGCACGACCCGTTTCCGCGCAGGAAGTGCCGACCGGCTGGAGCGGACCGAATGGCGCCCGATCCAGATCGCGGCCGGGATCGGCGAGCGCGAGGGCCGTTTGCGCATCGAGCCACGCCGCGCGGTCGAGCACGACCGGCGCGGACGGATCGGCGGCGTCGCGCTCGTTCGCCAGATTGAGGGCCGCGGCGCGCTCGCCGCTGATTAGCAGCCGCGCCTCATGCTTCGGGTCGAGCAGATCAAGCAGTTCCTGCGTCGCCGTCTCGACCGCTGCGATCGCCACCGGCACCGGTCCGTCGATCCTTACCGCGCGGCCGCCCCGCAGCAAGGCGATCGCCGAACGGACCGCGCTGTCGGTCAAATCTCGATCTCGCATATCAGGGGCACGTGGTCGGATGGACGCTCCCACGCGCGGCACGGCTCGAGCACGGTGTGGGCCCTGAGATGGCTAGCAAGCGCGGGGGATGCCCACATATGATCGAGCCTGCGGCCGCGGTCGTTCCTCGTCCAGTCGGGCGAACGGTAACTCCACCAGGTGAAGCAGCGCTCCGGAGCAGGCACGAACCTGCGCCCGATATCGATCCAGCCGTGCGCCTGCTGCAGCCCGTTCAGGGCCTCGACCTCGGCCGGCGTGTGGCTCACCACATTCAGCAGCGCCTTGTGACTCCACACGTCGCATTCGAGCGGCGCGACATTGAAGTCGCCGACAATGATCGTCGGCTCGCGGAGGCTTTCCGACCAGCGGGTCATGCGTTCGATGAAGTCGAGCTTCTGGCCGAACTTGGGATTGACGGTCCGGTCGGGCGTGTCGCCGCCGGCGGGAACGTAGACATTCTCGAGCCGGATCCCGCATTCCAGCCGCGCGCCGATGTGCCGCGCCTCGCCATTGTCCTGCCAGTCATGCTTGCCGGGATCGGCGAGCGGCACGCGGCTGAGGATCGCGACGCCATGGTGCATCCGCTGCCCGTTGAGCTGGCGGTGTAAATAGCCGTGACGGTTGAACATTTCGGTCGGGAAGATGCCGTCGACGACCTTAGTCTCTTGCAGGCACAGGATATCGGGCTGCTGCTCGACGATCAGCCGCTCGACCAGCGCGGGACGCGCGCGGACCGAGTTGATGTTCCAGGAGGCGATCTTCAGCCGATTATCCACGTCCGTGCGCTTAGCCCGTTGCGCCCAAAATGCGAAAGGCCCCCGCTCCGGGGGCATGGAGCGAGGGCCGACCGAGCGTTTAAGTCACGCAAGGGATCCCGATCGCAAGGGTAACAGGGGGAAACCCCGAGCCACAGGATCACCCTGCCTTTTAGGTTCGTTCCCCTGACGCCGCGATGAACAAGTCGCAAAAAGAAACCAATTATCGCTTCTTTTTCGGCTCATCGTAGGTGAACGCGCTGTCCGGGACGCCAATGTTGAAGCGAACGTTGGAGAGTTTCACCGTCGTCCGGTTGTTCTGTGGATCGATCGCGGTCCAACCATAGAGCTGCAGCCCGCCGGGAGCCGAAGCGTTGCGCAGGAAGGCGAGGGTCAATTGTCCATATTGTCCGGCGCTCTTGGCGCGGGCGACGACGACCCGTTTGTCATTGCTCGGCAGGATTTCCGCTTTCCCGTTGAAGTCTGGCGAACCCGACAGCAGCGGGCCAAGCGGCGTGCGCGACAGCGGCCAGCTCGACTTCTGCCCGACCGAATAATCGAGAAAGGTCAGGCGCTTGCCGTCGGCGACCAGCAGCAGGTCGCCGCCGTCGTACTGAAAGCGGATGCGGCCCGGCCGCTTCATTTGCAGCGTGCCGCTCGCATTCCGGCCGCGCGCGTCGGTCTGCGTGAAGTTGGCGGTCATCGTCTGCACGCCCGATAAATGCGCCTTCAGTTGTGCAAGGTCGGGCGAGGGCGCGGCAGCGCTGGCAGGACCCGTGGCGACAATGGCCATCGGAACAAGCGCGCGCGCGAAGGTCTTCATTAACATCCAAATCTCCTGGATTTTCGCCATCTTCTGGCGTTCGCGCATTGAATGCGGACTGAACCTTCCGGTTCCGATACGTTCAGGCGGGGATCGCCGGCTGGCCTCAGATCGGATGCCCGTCGGGATCAATCAACACCTCGCGGCGACCGACATGGTCGGGCTGGCCGACGAGGCCATCCTTTTCCATCCGCTCGATCAGCCGGGCGGCGCTGTTGTAGCCGACGCGGAGCTGACGCTGGAGGTACGAGGTCGAGGCCTTCTGGCTCTCCGCCACGATCTGGATCGCCTTGCGATAAAGCTGCGTCTCCGCATCGTCTTCGCCGGTCGGCTGACCGTCGAACAGATAGCCGCCGTCCTCGGGTTCTTCGGTCACCGCCTGGACATAGTCCGGTGCGCCTTGCCGACGCCAATGCTCGGCCACGGCGCGTACTTCCTCGTCACTGACGAACGGCCCGTGAACGCGGATGATCTGCTTGCCGCCGGGCATGTAAAGCATATCGCCCTTCCCCAGCAGCTGTTCGGCACCCTGCTCCCCGAGGATGGTGCGGCTGTCGATCTTGCTCGTCACCTGGAAGCTGACGCGGGTGGGAAGATTGGCCTTGATGACTCCGGTGATGACGTCGACCGACGGACGCTGGGTCGCCATGATCAGGTGGATGCCGGCCGCGCGAGCCTTCTGCGCCAGCCGCTGGATTAGGAATTCCACTTCCTTGCCCGCCGTCATCATCAGATCGGCGAGTTCGTCGACGATCACCACGATCTGCGGCAGCACCTCATATTCCAGGCTCTCGGTCTCGTAGAGCGGCTGGCCCGTATCGGCGTCATAGCCGGTCTGGACACGGCGGCCGAGCTTGGCGCCCTTGGCTCGAGCCTCGCGGACCTTGACGTTGAAGCTGGGCAGCGCGCGGACGCCAAGGTTGGCCATCATGCGATAGCGTTCCTCCATCTGCTCGACGGCCCACTTGAGCGCGCGAACAGCCTTGCCCGGTTCGGTTACCACCGGCGACAGCAAGTGCGGGATGTCGTCGTACATGCTGAGTTCCAGCATTTTCGGATCGATCATGATCATCTTCACCTGGTCCGGGCCGTACCGGTACAGGAGCGAGAGGATCATGCAGTTGAGGCCGACCGACTTGCCGGAGCCGGTCGTGCCCGCGACCAGCAGATGCGGCATCGGCGCAAGGTCGGCGATAACCGGATCGCCGGCGATATTCTTGCCGAGGATCAGTGGCAGCGAATGATTCTGATCTTCGAAGGCCTGGCTGCCGATCAGTTCGGAAAGCGAAACCATCTCGCGCTTGGGGTTGGGCAATTCGATGCCGATCACGCTGCGGCCCGGAATGGTCGCGACGCGCGCCGACAGCGCGGACATGTTGCGCGCAATGTCATCGGCCAGCGCAATCACTCGGCTCGACTTGACGCCGCTCGCGGGCTCCAGCTCGTACATTGTCACCACCGGCCCTGGCCGCACTTCGACGATGTCCCCGCGCACCTTGAAGTCCTCGAGCACCGTTTCGAGCAGGCGCGCATTGCGCTCGAGGCCGGCGCGGTCGATTTGCTGGCGGGTCTCTTTCGGCGGTGCGGTGAGCAGGTCGATTGTGGGCAATGCGTAGCTGTCGCCAAGTGCCAGCGTCGGCTGCGCACTCGAAGGTTTCTTGCTCGCCGCCTTGCCGGCAGGCGTAATGGAGCGCGCCGGTTCGGCGACGGCCACGGTGGGCTTGGAGCGCGGGGGCGCGGCCGGGATGACGCGATCTTCAACAATCTCGGTCCGGCGCGGCGCGGCGCGGCGCTCGCGCGGGTGGCGTTGGAACAGGCCCCGGAACCATCCCCGCTCATCCTCAGCCAGGCCGAGCGCGAAGAAACCGACCGCCAGGCCCGCGAGCCCGAACAGCAGCAACACCGCCAGCCGGGTAGGTCCGGCAATCTGCGGGTTGGGGATGAGGCCGACGACCGCGTCGACGCCGTGCGCCGTGGCAAGCCCCAGCGCACCGCCCCAACCCGAGGGTAGACCGGACACCGCCGATCCGCTGGTCAGGCCGAGCGCAATGCCGAGGAGCACCGCGCCGACGGCAGCGAGCAGCAGCCCGCGGCCGATACCGGCCACCGGCTGAAGCCGAATCAGGCGGATCCCCGCGAGGGCGATCACCGGGACGAACAGCGCCGCCCCGAGCCCGAACAGCAGCAACAGCACGTCACTGGAATAGGCGCCCACGCTGCCCAGCCAGTTGGTCGGCGGACCTCCCGCAGCGGTGCTCAGCGAAGGGTCGTTGGGATTGTGCGTTGCCAGCGCCAGTCCGCCGGCCAGGCCTGCGGCGAGCAGCAGAACACCGCCGGTCCGCACGAAGAACCGCCGTGCCGTTTCACGCAGCGAATCCCGCCAGTCAGGCGCCAGCTCCCGCTTGGGCGCGCGCGTCGCTACCGTTGCCATGTCCCACCCTTCCTTCGCCGCTAGAATCTCCCACGCGGACTCCTTGGTCAAGCGAAGTCGTGGCGTCGCTGCGATGAACGGGTTAGGGACACCGACCATGGACCGCGCGGACGTGATCATCTTCGGGGGCGGGCTGGTCGGCTTGGCATTGGCCGCCGCACTCGATTCGAGTGGCCTGTCCGCCATCGTCGTCGATCCGGCCGACCCCGCGCCGCGCGGTGAGTCCTCGTTCGACGGCCGCACCAGCGCCGTCTCCTCCAGCTCGATGCGCATGCTGAAAACGATCGGGGTCGCCGATCACCTGGCCGCCCCCGGTTGCCCGATCCGCCGGATCGCGGTCGCCGACGGCCTCAAGCCCGGCAGCCTCCACTTCGATGCGGATGACGAAGAGCCGCTCGGATTCATGCACGAGAACCGGTACCTTCGCGCCGCGCTTCACGCGCGAGCGGAAGCCGGCAGGAACCTGTGGCTCCTATGGAAGTCTCACGTTGCGAGCGTCGACCGCAGCGTGAATGGGGTCGTCGTAGGCTTGGAAGATGGACGTCGGCTAAGTGCGCCGCTGCTGATAGCCGCGGACGGCCGCAACTCCCGCACGCGCGAGGCGGCCGGGATTAACATCGCGCGCTGGAAATACGATCATCAGGCGATCGTCTCCGTATTGCGTCACGAACGGCCGCACGATCACGTCGCCTATGAGATTTTCTTCCCCGGCGGCCCGTTTGCGCTTCTGCCGATGAACGACGACGAGGTTGGGCACCGCTCGGCGATCGTGTGGTCGGTGCCCAACGCCGATGCGCCCGGCTGGCTGTCGCTAAGCGCCGCGGACTTCGCGGCCGAAGCCGAGGCGGCGATGGGCGCCTTCCTCGGCACGATCGAGATGCTGGCGCCGCGATCCTCCTTTCCGCTCGGTTTCCATCACGCGGCGCAGATGACCGCGCAGCGGCTGGCGCTGGTCGGCGACGCCGCGCACGCGATTCACCCCATCGCCGGCCAAGGCCTCAACCTCGGCTTCCGGGATGTCGCGGCGATCGCCGAAGTGCTGGTCGAAGGGGCGCGGCTCGGCCTCGACCTGGGCGACCAGCAGTTGTTGACGCGATACCAGCGCTGGCGCTCGCTCGATGCGCTCTCGGTCGCCTTCGTAACCGACAGCCTGACCAGGATTTACGGCATCCCGGGTGCCACGGCCTCGGCGGTGCGGCGTTTCGGCATGGGCCTGGTCGGGCGCATCTCCCCCCTGCGCAACAAGCTGATGAGCGAAGCACGCGGGACGAGCGGCGAACTCCCGTTGCTGCTGCGAGGCTTGCCGATCTGATTACTGGAGCGTCGGCTCCATCTCGACGCCGCCGTTCATCGCCATCCGATGGAATTGCATTAGCTGGACCAGCAAATCGGCGCGGCCGTTGAGGTTCACTTCCTCCAGCAGCGCCTGCTTGGCGCCGACATCGAATGGCGCGACCTGGGCAATGGCATTCACCAGCATTTCATCGTCGAGGCGCGCGACGGCGGCCCAGTCCACCGCGAGACCAAGCGCATCGCCGAGCTTGCGCGCCTCGCGTTCGACCTCGGCCCGCTGGATCATCGGCAGCGGATCGGGCTCGCCGTCGTCGAACGCCTCGATATCCACCTCGGCGCAGCGGTACAGGGCATCGTTATCGACCTCGCGAACCAGGCGGAAACGGTTCGACCCCAGCAGCACGATATTGAAGCGCCCTTCGTCCAGTTCCTCGACCCCGACCAGCTCGCCGACGCAACCGACGGCGTAGAGCGGGGCCTGATTGTCGTCGTCGAGCCGCTGCGGCTGGATCATCGCGATCTGCCCGCCGCCATCGATCGCGTCGCGCGTCATCTCGCGGTAGCGCGGCTCGAAGATGTGCAACGGCAGCTGCGAGCGCGGGAACAAGATGGCCCCTGACAGCGGGAAAATCGGAACGCGCAGCGTCCGGCTCATGTGAACAGGAGAGCCGAAAGCCGCCGGCGCTGCGCGCTGGACCACGGATCTCCCAGACCCTGCGCTTCCAGCAACTGGAGGAAGCGCTGACGCGCCGCGCCATCGTTCCATTCGCGGTCGCGGCGGACGATCTCCAGCAAATTGTCGGCCGCGGCGTCGCGCTGGCCGTCTGCCATCTGAGCATTGGCGAGCTCCAGCCGCGCCTCGTGATCGTCGCCGTTCGCGGCAACGCGCGCTTCCAGCGCCGACGTATCGGCCTTTGGACCGGAAGCGACCTCGAAGGCGGCGCGAGCCCGGCTGATTTCCGGCTTTTTGGCCAGGTCCTCGGGCAAGCTGCCAAGAATATTGTCGGCCTCGGACAGTTCGTGGCCGGCAACCAAGGCGCGAATCAAGCCGCCGAGCACTTCGGGATTGTCGGGCGCCATCTCGCGCACCTGGCGAAAGACGCTTGCCGCGCGCCGAGCATCGCCCTCGGCCAGGATCTGCTCGCCCATGGCGATCAGCGGCTCGATCTCCGCCTTGGGCGCCGCCCCCTCGGGTTCGATCTTGAGCTGCGCCAGCAGCTGGTCGAGCGCCTTCTTGAGCTGGCCTTCGCTGCGGTAGTTGGTGAGGTCGGCGACGGGCTGACCTTGGTAGATGGCATAGACGGTCGGGATGGACTGGATGCGAAACTGTGCCGCCAGCGTCTTTTCCTGGTCGACGTCGATCTTGGCCAGCTTGACGCCCTTCGCCGCATAATCCTCCGCGACCTTGTCGAGCACCGGCGACAATTGCTTGCAGGGCCCGCACCATTCCGCCCAGAAATCGAGGATGATGAGGGCGGTCATCGACGGCGCGATGACGTCGCGTTCGAACCGCTCGAGCGATTCGCGCTCGGCTTCGGTCATTCCGAGTGTGGCCACGGGTGTCGCTCAGCTCCTCAAACGCGGGTTGGCGCCTCATATGGGCGGATGCAGCACCGCTCACAAGCTTGCGACAAGCCGTCTTGCGGCAGTGCGCATGCCCATGCTAGGCGCGCCGCCTCACCCGGCCGGACCAGCTTCCGGCGTCAGCGCCGAGCGGGCGTAGCTCAGGGGTAGAGCACAACCTTGCCAAGGTTGGGGTCGAGGGTTCGAATCCCTTCGCCCGCTCCAGCGCGGACATGCCACGGTGCGTGTCGAGCCATGCGGACTCCCGGTCGTTTGCCTGTTCATCCCCGCCTTGGTCGTTCGGCGCGAGGGGTCTAGGGCTCCGCAAAGGAGTCGGAAATGAACGACCAGGCCGAACTGACCCGCCCCGCGAGCGAGGACCGCTTGCAAACCGTCAATCCCGCAACCGGCGAGCCGGGCAAATCCTATGCCGCGCACACGCTGGATGAGGCGCTTGCCGCGGCCGGCGCTGCCCGAGCGGCCCAGCGCGAATGGCGGAAGACCGGCTTCGCGGAGCGCTCGGCCATTTTCCACAAGGCCGCCGCCATCCTTCGCGCCCGCAAGGACGAGTTCGCGCGGCTGATGACCGACGAAATGGGCAAGACGGTCACCGACGGCCGCGCCGAAGTCGAGAAATGCGCCTTCCACTGCGACTGGTTCGCCGATCACGCCGAGGAATATCTCGCGCGGCGGGAAGCCGACATCGGCGGAGGCGAGGCATTCGTCACCTTCAACCCGCTGGGGATCGTGCTGGCGATCATGCCGTGGAATTTCCCGTTCTGGCAGGTGATCCGCGCCGTCGCGCCGGCTCTGATGGCGGGCAACGGCATGTTGCTGAAGCATGCCAGCAACGTTCCCGGCTGCGCGCTCGCGATCGAAGACGTGCTCCATCAGGCGGGCGTGCCCAGGGATCTGTTCCGGACCCTGCGGCTGCCGACTAAGCATGTCGAGGCGTTGATCAAGGACGATCATGTAGCGGCGGTGACGCTCACGGGCAGCGTCGCGGCGGGCCGCGCCGTGGCCAGCGAATCGGGCGCCGTGTTAAAGAAATGTGTGCTCGAGCTCGGCGGCTCGGACGCCTATGTCGTGCTGGAAGATGCCGACATCGACGCCGCCGCCAAGGTCGCGGCCAAGGCGCGCATGGTCAATGGCGGGCAAAGCTGTATCGCCGGCAAGCGCTTCATCGTCGTGCGCGACATTCTCGAGCGGTTCGAGACCGCTCTGGTCGAGGCGATGCGCGGCTTCGTCATGGGCGATCCGGTAAGCGAGGCCAGCCAGTTCGGTCCGATGGTCAGCGTCAAGGCGCGCGATGAAATCCACGAGCAGGTCCGGCAGAGTGTCGCGAAAGGCGCCCGCCTGTTGCTCGGCGGTGAAATCCCAGATCGCGCCGGCGCCTGGTACCCGGCGACCGTGCTGGCCGATGTTCGCCCCGGCCAGCCCGCCCACGATGAGGAAGTGTTCGGCCCCGTCGCCGCCATCATCGCCGCGGATGACGAGGCGGACGCGATCCGCATTGCCAACGACAGCGAGTTCGGTCTTGGCTCAGGCGTGCTGACCTCCGATCTCGACCGCGGCCGGCGGATTGCCGCCGAAGAGCTGGAAGCGGGCATGAGCTTCGTCAACGAGAACGTCCGCTCCGATTCACGCACACCGTTCGGCGGGGTCAAGCATTCGGGCTACGGCCGCGAATGCGGCGTCTTCGGCATCCACGAGTTCGTCAACATCAAGACCGTGCACGTTAAGCCGGTCGAGAAAGCTGTGGGCGCCAAGGTCGAATAGTCTGGCGTCACGACGTCACTGCGCCGGCGGGGCGGTCCCCGTCATCAGCGCGGCGGACTCGATCTCGTCCAGCGCGCGGTGGACGGCAACGTAGCGTCGCGCCTTGGCCGTCCAGTCGCCGGCGCGCGCGGCGCCCGGCAGCCGCATGGTTTCCGCCAACGCCTGGTCGGCATCCCCGGATGACAGCATCTGCAGTGCGCGATTGTAGCGGGCCTCGGGGCTGGCCGGCGGGCGCGACGAACGATGAACCTGAATCAGCGATCCCAGCTCACGCTTGGTGTTCGCCCACCAGCTGTCCTGTGGCCCGCCGCGCCGCAGCTCGGGCGCCAGCGCCTGATAGTCGTTGATCAATTCGTTGAGCCGTACCGGCTGGTGGGATCCGGTGATGATCGTGGCCACCGCCGCCTGATGCTGCGGCCCGAAGCGGGCAGCCAGAAGGTTCTCGAGATAGCCGAGCGCCACCCCGCGATCGATCGCGCGCCGCGCGGCGAAGGCGATCACCAGGGCATCGGCCCGTCCGGCCGAACCGGCCGCGCGTTGGGTCGCATTCTCGACCTGATCGAGCCGATTCTCCAGCGTCGCGATTTGCGCGTTGGTCGGGGCTGGCGCGGGCGTTGCGCTTGGGTAAGGCGATTGCGCCACGTTCGGATGCGCAGTGGAGATGAGAGACGCCGGCTGACTTGGCTCAACGCCGAAAAACCGTGCCGCCGGCTCGTATCGGGCCAGCGCCCACACCGTCCCCGCGGCCCCGACCAGCAGCAGGACGAGTCCGATCAGCAGGCGGGCGCCCCACCCGATGCCGCTGCGAGATCCCGAGCCGTTCATTTCGGAGGCGGCTTGTTACACAGGCGCGCGGCCAGCGCCAGCAAGGCATCGTCGGTCGGCGCGTCGGCCACCTCGACGGCGCGCCAGCCATCACCGACCGCGTCCGCCGCCCCCCGGCTAATCGCCGCCACCGCCATCCCCGGCCGGTCCTGAGCGAGTTCGGCCAGCCGTTCGCCCGCGCGCGCCGAATGAACGAGCACGACGTCGGCCTTGGGCAACTTTCCAGCATCCACCGCTATCGACCGATAGGCGACGATCGGAACGATCGTCTGGCGCACCTCGCCGGCATCCTGGCGTTCTGCGCCGCACAGGTGGAGCAACCGCAAGTCCGGCTCGATCGAGGCGAGCAGGCGCTGGACACCCGCCTCGCCAGTCGCTGCGATGTCGAATCCGGCTTCTCGCGCCAGCCCGGCCGTCGCCTCGCCGACCGCATAGGCCTTCAGTCCGCGCAGCGCTTCGAGGCCGTCGCCGCCGTGGCGCAATGCGTTGGCGCTGGTCAGCAGCAGGCCATCGAAGCTCGATAGTTCCGGCGCTTGCCAGGCCACCGGCGATACCTCGAAAAGCGGATGGGCGATCGCATCGAGCTGCAGCGCTCGTGCGCGTTCGACGGTAGTGCTCGCGCCAGGCTCCGGGCGCAGGACCAGCACGCGCGCCATTTCAGGCCTCGAACAACCTCCGGACGACGTCGGGAGCGGCGGCAAGCATCGCTCGGGCGAGCGCTTCGCACTTGTGCAATTCGTCACAGTCGAACACCGCGCGCTGCTCGACCATCTCGCTGCCGTCCTCGCTGAACAACTGCGCGCGCATCCGCAGGTCGCCGTCCTCCAGCACGCAGAAAGCGGCAACCGGCGAATGGCAGGTTGCGCCGAGCGCCCGGGTGAACGCCCGCTCGGCCATCACGCAATTATAGGTAATCTCATTGCTGACGGTGCTGAGCACGCTCTGCGTCCGCGTATCGTTGGTGCGGCATTCCATGCCGATCACCGCCTGGCCCGGCGCGGGCAGGATGATCTCGGTCGGGATTGCTGCCCCGGCGGCGATGTCGAGCCGTTTCAGTCCGGCCGAGGCAAGCAAGGTGGCGTCGACCTCGCCGCTTTTGACCTTCTTCAGCCGGGTCTCGACATTGCCGCGGATGGGCACGATCCGGACATCGGGCCGCAGCCGACGCACTTGGGCCGCCCGGCGCGGCGAGGAGGTGCCCACGACGGCGCCCTGCTTCAACTGGTCGATCGATTCCGCCCCGATGATCCGGTCGCGCACGTCGCCCCGAGGGCGAACGGCGGCGATATGAATCTCGGCCGGCCGTTCACTTTCGACATCCTTCATCGAATGAACGCAAAAATCGACCTCGCCCGCCAGCAATGCCCGGTCGAGCTCCTTGGTCCACAGGGCCTTCCCGCCGATCTCGGCAAGCGGCCGGTCCTGCACCTTGTCGCCAGTGGTGGTGATGGGGACGATCTCGACGAAGCCATCGGGCCAGCGCTGCGCCGTTTCGATCGCGGCGGCCACCTTGCGCGCCTGCGCCAGCGCGAGCGCCGATCCACGAGTCCCGAGGCGAAGTCCTTGCATGGCTCACCCCTAGTGCATCTGGAGAGGATCAGGCAAAGGGCCGGACACGAAATGACAGTCATCCTGGGTCTTGAGAGTAGTTGCGACGACAGCGCGGTGGCGCTGGTCACCGCGGATCGCAGCATCCTGGCGCAGGCGGTGGTCGGCCAGAACAGCGCGCATCAGCCTTATGGTGGAGTAGTCCCGGAGATCGCGGCGCGCGCGCACGTTGAGATTCTGCCTTCGCTCATTCGCCAGGTGCTGGATGACGCCAAGCTCTCCATTGAGGATGTCGACGCAATCGCCGCGACGGCTGGTCCGGGCCTGATCGGCGGCGTGATGGTCGCGCTCCTCGCCGGCAAGGGCCTGGCGCTGGCAGCGGGCAAGCCGTTGCTCGCCGTCAATCACCTCGAGGGGCATGCGCTGTCGCCAAGGCTCGCCGACCCCGATCTCGAGTTTCCTTATCTCCTGCTGCTCGTGTCCGGTGGCCATTGCCAGCTACTCGAAGTCTCCGGGGTCGGAGCCTACCGGCGCCTTGCCACGACCATCGACGACGCCGCGGGCGAAGCCTTCGACAAGGCCGCCAAGCTGCTCGGCCTGCCCTATCCGGGCGGTCCCGCGATCGAACAGCTTGCGCGCGATGGCGATCCCGGCGCCGTTCCGCTCCCGCGCCCGCTGGTCGGATCCGGCGAGCCGCATTTCTCTTTCGCGGGACTCAAAAGCGCGGTCCAACGCGCAGTCGTCTCGGGCGACTTCTCGCCGGCGGACATCGCCGCCAGCTTCCAGCAAGCGGTGGTGGATTGTCTCGTCGACCGCACCCGGCTCGCGCTCGAAACCAGCGATGCGCGGACACTGGTGGTGGCGGGCGGAGTCGCCGCCAACCAGGCGATCCGCAAGGCATTGCGGGAGCTGGCGAGCCGCTTCGGCCGCGGCTTTAGCGTGCCGCCAGGCTGGCTGTGCACTGACAATGCGGCGATGATCGCCTGGGCCGGAGCCGAACGCCTGGCGCGGGGCGATCGCGATGCGCTTGACGCACCGGCACGCGCACGCTGGCCGCTCGACGAAACGGCCGAAAAAGTGCGCGGCGCGGGAGTGAAGGCATGAAGCTGGGCGTTGTCGGCGGCGGTGCATGGGGGACGGCACTGGCGCAAGTCGCGGCGGCCGGTGGGCGGGAGACCCTGCTATGGGCGCTCGAGCCCGAAGTGGTCGAAGCGGTCAACGCGCGTCACGAAAATTCCGTTTATCTGGCGGACATTCCGCTCTCCCCGGCGATCCACGCGACCTCCGAACTCGGCGACCTGGATGATTGCGATGCCTGGCTGATGGTCACGCCGGCGCAGCATATGCGCGCGGTGCTGGAACGCGCTGGCGACGGCGGGCGGCCGCTCGTGCTTTGCTCCAAGGGTATCGAGGAAGGCAGCGGCGAATTGCTGCACAGTGTCGCCAGGCAGGCTTGCCCCGGTTCGCCGGTTAGCGTGCTGTCCGGCCCCACCTTCGCGCATGAGGTGGCGAAAGGGCAGCCGACCGCGGTGACCCTGGCGGCGGAGGATGAGAGCCTCGCGCAACGCCTCCGCGACCGCATCGCCCAGCCGACCTTTCGCGTCTATCTCTCCAACGACGTTGCGGGAGCGGAGATCGGCGGCGCGGTGAAGAACGTGCTCGCCATCGCCTGCGGGGTGGTCGAGGGAAGGGGGCTTGGACAGAACGCTCGCGCCGCGCTGATCGGCCGCGGCTTTGCCGAAATGACGCGGTTTGGCCTGGCCCTCGGCGCCCGCCGCGAAACACTTGCTGGGCTCAGCGGTCTCGGCGATCTGGTCCTCACCTGTTCGTCGACCAGCTCGCGCAACTACTCGCTCGGGAAAGGCATCGGCGAAGGCCGGCCGGCGTCCGAACTGATGGCCAATCGGAAAACCGTCGCCGAAGGCGCGTTCACCGCGCCGGTGCTGGCCAAATTGGCCCGCGACAAGGGCATCGATATGCCGATCGTGGCGGCGGTCGATGCGCTGATTTCAGGTCGCGCCAGCGTCGACCAGGTGCTCGACGCCTTGCTGACCCGGCCCCCGCGCGCCGAGGGCGTGTGAACGGGAAACCGGTAACCGAAGGGCTCGGTGCACGTCGGGCGGCGCTGCAGATTCTCGATGCCGTGCTCCGCCGCGGCCAGACCATCGATGGGGCATCGTCGGCCGTCCGCAACCTGCTGGCGCCGGATCGCGCGCTGGCTGTCGCGATCGCCGGGGAAACCCTCCGCCGCTTGCCCGATCTCGATGCCTTGATCGACAGTGCCACCCGCAACCGTCTGCCCGACGACAGCAAAGCGCGCATGGTGCTGCGTATCGCCCTGGCCCAGAAAGTCGGCCTCGGCACGCCCGAGCACGCGCTGGTCGCCACGGCTCTGCCCCTGGTCGACGGCGGCCCGCGACGGCTGGTGCATGGGGTTCTCGGCACGCTGTTGCGACGCGGCCTGCCGCCGCTCGACGCGCCGCGCCTTCCGCCCGAGGTCGAGCAGCGCTGGGCGGACGCGTGGGGCGATGACGTCGTGGCGGCGGCGCGGCGGCAGATCGCCCGGCGCCCGGCGCTCGATCTCAGCTTCGCTGACGATGCCGAGGCGCAGGCTTTCGCCAAGGATCAGTGCGGTGTCTCGCTTGCTCCGCGCCACGTGCGGATCGACAGCCGCTCGGTGACCGAGGTGGCGGGTTTCGGCGAGGGGCGCTGGTGGGTGCAGGACCTCGCCGCGTCGCTGCCGGCGCGCGCGATCCGGTCCGATGCGACCGATGTGCTCGATCTGTGCGCGGCGCCCGGCGGCAAAACCATGCAGCTGGCGGCGGCGGGCCACCGGGTGACCGGCGTCGACGCCTCCGAAAGTCGTCTGGGACGACTGCGCGAGAATCTGGAACGGACCCGTCTAAAGGCCGATCTGGTCGCGGCCGACGCGCTGACATGGCAGCCGCGGCAGTCCTACGATGCCATCCTGCTCGACGCGCCCTGCTCGGCCACCGGCACCTTCCGCCGCCATCCCGAGGTGCTCTATCGCGCGCGGCCCCGGATCATTGCCGAGGCCTGCGAGCTTCAGTCCCGGTTGCTGGCCCGCGCTGCGCAATGGCTAAAGCCGGGCGGGACCCTGGTTTATGCGGTCTGCTCGCTCGAACGTGAGGAGGGCGAGGGAATCGTGTCCCGCTTCCTCGATCAGCACGCCAATTATGAACTCACATCCACCGGATTGCCCGATTTCGCCAAACCAGACGATGTAGGACAAGTCCGAATCCTCCCCGGCCTGCTCGAAGCCGAAGGCGGCCTCGACGGCTTCTTCATCGCGCGCCTTGTCCGCGCCGGTTAAACCCGCTTAATCGGACCCATGCCGGTCATCGCCCCTTCCATCCTGTCCGCCGATTTCGCCAAGCTCGGCGAGGAAGTGCGTGCGATCGACCAGGCTGGAGCCGACTGGATCCACATCGACGTCATGGACGGGCATTTCGTGCCCAACCTGACCATCGGGCCCGGCGTGGTCAAAGCGCTGCGGCGGCACAGCGCCAAGCCGTTCGACGTGCACCTGATGATCTCGCCGATCGACAATTTCCTCGACGCATTCGCCGAGGCGGGCGCGGACATCATCACCGTTCATCCCGAGGCGGGGCCGCACCTCCATCGCACGATCCAGCGGATCAAGGGCTTGGACAAGAAGGCCGGGGTCTCGCTCAACCCGGCGACTCCGGCCAAGATGCTCGATTATGTCCTCGGCGATATCGATCTCGTGCTGGTGATGAGCGTCAACCCGGGCTTTGGCGGGCAGAAGTTCATCGCCAGCCAGCTCAAGAAGATCGAAGCGATCGCCAACCGCATCGCCAAGGAAAATCTGACGGTCGAGCTTGAGGTCGACGGCGGCATCGATCCCGAAACGGCGCGTCAATGCGTGGACGCGGGCGCGACCGCGCTCGTCGCCGGCACCGCCGCGTTCAAGGGCGGCCCGGCATCCTACGCGGACAATATCCGGGCGCTCAGGGGCGAGGGGTGAGCGACCAGGATCCGGCCGGCGAACAAGCGGTCGTCAGCAAGCTTGCCCGCGGCTCTCTGCTATCCCGCCTCAAGCGCTCGCGTCAGCCGCTCAAGCTCGCCGCCGTGCCGCGCGACCATGTTCACGGCGACCGGGCCCGGGGCGAGGCGCTGCTCGCTGGGCGCTTCACCGCC
>Ga0207705_10001115_pt1 | contig 21835 bp, 11 predicted proteins | sample KBSC13metaG_FD_184314 | JGI IMG/M metagenome (GOLD analysis project Ga0207705, IMG submission 184314) | Corn rhizosphere microbial communities from Kellogg Biological Station, Michigan, USA - KBS C1-3 metaG (SPAdes) (version 2) | ecosystem: Host-associated > Plants > Roots > Rhizosphere > Soil ... | reverse complement strand
TTGGTGTGGCGCGGTACGAGATTAAGCGTCCCTCTGAGGCCGGCGAGGGTTTTACAGAAGCCGCGGGCTATTCCGCCGCTAAGAAACTACTGTCGGTCGCCAATAGACCGACAGCCCTTGTGTGTGCCAGCGATCTATCTGCCATGGGGGCAGTCAAGGCGGCCCATGACTGTGGATTATCCGTACCCAGGGGACTATCGATTGTCGGTTTCGGTGACTTTTCGGTGGCCGAATATACTACGCCTCGGTTGACCACCGTGCGTCAGCATCGTTTTGATCTGGGAAGAGCAGCCGCAGCTTCTTTAATCCGGCTCGCTGATGGGGAAATGCCCGAAGACGTGGTCGTTCCGGCCGAGATCGTTTTCCGGGAATCGGCCATCGAAGTTCCAAACACCATACCGAGTCCTATCTGATTTCCTTCCGCAGATAGGGCATGCGTCGATGACATTTTAAGGTTCAGGAGCGGTTTGCCCTGTACGTCTTTGGCGCGGGCCGATTCCTCTTTTCTTTCTAACGAGACAAAATCTCGTATTGCTACCTGTAACCACGCTCTCGCAAGTCTCCGAAAATGTCCAATGGGCGTCAAGTGTCTGATATCACATCAGAGAGAACGCATAAAAATGAAAATCTTTAAATGATTAAAGTCTATAGATGTTGACATAATCCGAGTTGTGTGATACTATATGTCTATAGTAATCGATAGGAGAAAGTACTAATGCAGAGATCGAAATCATTTGGTTTTACGCTTATTGAGTTGCTGGTTGTCATCGCTATAATAGCGATTCTCGCAGCGATTTTGTTCCCCGTGTTCGCACAGGCCAGAGAGAAGGCCCGGGCGATTACGTGTGTGAGCAACCTGAAGCAGCTGGGCCTGGCGGCGATGCAGTATCAGCAGGACTACGACGAGAAGTACGTCCCGTCCTTCAGATATCAACATCCCCCGGTCGGCAACGTCGCCACCACCCTCAGTTGGTGGGATGATATCCTGCAGCCCTACACCAAGAGCCACCAGGTGGCCATCTGTCCGGATCGACAGTGGGAGGAGACGGCGACTGATCCGGCGAACAAGTGGAGCAACGGCAAGAAGATGATGAGCTACGCCGTCAACGATATGAACTACTTCGGTACCTTCGGCAACGCTCAAGAGAACCAGTGGAACACCGAGAACGGCACTTCTGGAACCGCGCATACCGGTTTCCAGAACCAGGACGTTAACGGTGAATGCGGGGGGCAGTTCGGTTGTAGCGTTAACGGAGCCGCCATTGCGCAGCCGTCAGGAACGATCTGGATCCTCGATTGCCCGTTTGATGAGGTGTGGGCCGACTGGCAGGTCGACTGGAATCCGCAGGCCTGGATTCATGCCGGCAACACGTACTCGCTGCATCAAGGCGGGTTCAATGCCGTATTCGCCGACGGTCACGCTAAATGGCGTAAGGACGGCACATCCAAGTTATGTGACTTCACCATTCAGGATGACTGCGACACAACCCCGGCGCCCACTCCGTAGCGAATTAGTGGGTGTGTCTCGCCTTGGTACGCCGCGTCGTGTGACGCTTTCAGCGATGCGGCGTACGACGGCTTGGCCCTCGATGTCCTTCAGGGAAATGTAACAAATGCGAAATATGAAAGTGCTCGGGGCTCTGGTTCTCGCGATGGCTGTCGCGTCTGCCGGGTGTCAGAATACCGTCACGTCGCAGAAGTCATCGATACCCGCGCCGGGTTCCGCAGTCGTCCATGTCCCACAGAACGAGCCCTCGGGACCGGGCCAACACTTGACCGGGCTACGACAGCAGCCGCCGCATAATTAAGTGATGCGGGCTCTGATCGTCTTGATCATGGCTTCGATGTAACGAGGGGCTATCTGCACCATAGCCCCTCAAATCCAGCCAATTCCTCTATAGAGAAGCTGCTTTTTATGGGCGCTTCTGTGAGTGTTTCGAGGAGGTGGTCTGTAACAAAAATCGAAATATCGGGAGTGTGCGATGCCATTCCCAGTGTGGGAAAAGAGCTAAGTACCCTCCGCTTTTCTAGCCGATGATGAGGGCTTCCGGCTGCAGAGGCTCTGGACGTGATCCACAGAAGAAGGAGAATTCACCATAATGTCTCGAAAGAATGGTTTTACATTAATTGAATTACTAGTTGTTATAGCGATTATAGCAATTCTCGCTGCCATTCTATTCCCGGTTTTCGCCCAGGCCCGCGAAAAGGCTCGGGCCATTACTTGCGTCAGCAATCTGAAACAGGCCGGTCTGGCCGCGATGCAGTACAACCAGGATTACGATGAGAAGTTCGTGCCGCCGTATATGTATCAGATTCCGGGCGGATCGAACGCGACAAACTTCCGAAGCGGCCGCACAGGGTTGTATTGGTGGGACGACCTCCTCTTGCCGTACACCAAGTCGCATGAAGTCGCCCTTTGTCCGGACCGCAAGTTCCAACTCGACGACAGCAACGCTGCCTCAGCGCCGCTGGATGAGTGGTACGACATCGGTGGGGGCGTCAAGAAGAAGGTCATGAGCTACGCCGTCAACGATGTCAACTGGTTCGACGCTTTCGGGAACGCGGCGGAGACCGCCTGGGACAACGACAACAGCGGCGCGAACGTCTCGACCTGGCACACCGGCTTCCAGAATGAGAACTACCAGACGGACTGTAGCTATCAGGCCGGCTGCGGCATTTCTGTGGCCTCGATTTCCGAGCCAGCCGACACCATCTGGGTGGTCGACACGCCAGCGAGCGTCGGTCCCGAGATCTGGCAGGACGCCGATACCGACTGGAACCCGCAGCAGCCGAACCAAGCGGGGAACAACTGGACGGTCCATCAGGGCGGATTCAACGCTATCTGGGCAGACGGGCACGCGAAATGGCGACACGACGGAACGACTAAAGTCTGCGAATGGACAACCCAGGACGACTGCGCCACGACGCCCCCTGCGTCGCCGTAGTCAACATGAAATGAGGAGTGATCGCGATCATCGCCGGTCGCGATCACGCACCTCAAAGGAGATGATATCAATGACCCCTGTGTTCGCGAGACGCCCCCGCTTTTGTGCTGGCCTTCTGATCGCAGCCGCAGTCGGCTCCAGCTTGATCGGCTGTGGCAATCGACCGGAGGACATTCCGGTCGGCGCACAGCGCGGAGCCGGCAGCACGCCGTCGAAGTCTTCTTCCACTAACACAGCCCAGATGCCGGCGACCATTCCGAGGACCAATATCCCGATCCCGTCAGGACCGCGCCCGCCAGGCGGATGGTGATCTGTCATGAGAGCAATAAGCACATTGACCCGGCTGTCGATCTCAGGCGTCATCCTGGCTTGCGTCGCCTATGGGTTGCGCGAGTCGGTTATGACCTCGAAAGCCGAGGCGCGTCGACAGGCCCGTTCGGTGTCCACTCCGGCTGAGCAGCCGCTCCCTTCGTTCCGGGAGCGGTCTGTTCCATTGGAAGATATTCTGCGCCACCACCTGGCACAGCATCCGAACGACCCGAAGCTCAATTGTCAACTGGCTGCCGTCTACCTGCAATCTTCCGATTGGACCAACGCCGAACTGCGCTATCGGAAGGTCACGCAGCAATGGCCGAGATTGGCAGTTGGATGGCAGGGACTTGCCGTGACCCTGATACATGAGGGACGGTACTACGAGGCGGTTGGGGCGGCGCGTCGATCGACGTCGCTGTCGCCTTCGTCGGATGTGTGCAAGTCTGTGCTGGCTTTCTCGCTGATGGAGATGGCGCTCGAATTTCCGGATCAGGGCACGTACAAGTCCCAGCTTGCGGAAGCCCGACGCGACTTCGAGGAGATCCTGCCCGCGTCGACCCATCGCGGTGACATCTTGATCCGACTCGGCCGCATCTGCTATGCCCAGAACAATAACCGAAGCAGCATCAAATACTACACGGAAGCGATGCAGGAACAGCCGGACGATCCGTCGATACCCGCGACGCTCATCGAGGTCTACCTGCACATCGGCGACGTGACCGCTGCCAGACGGCTGGTCGAATCGATGCTCGCCCGATTTCCGAACAACGCTTCCCTTCACTACGCGCGTGGCGAAATCCTTCAGCGCAGCGCCGAGACGAACGCCGTAGCGATGACCCAGAACGAATTTGAAACCGCGGTCAAGCTTAATCCGAACGATGCGGACTACCAGGAGCGCTTCGGGGCCGCTTGCTTGAGCCTCAACAATCTTACAACCGCCAGGACCGCTTTCGAATTGGAGATCCGTCTCGACGGTAACCGCGCGTATCCGTATCAGCAACTGGCGCTGATATACTTCCGGTTGGGCCTTCCCGATCGCGCTCGACAGGCCGGCAAGTATGCGACGGACCTGGTGGCCGACGACAATCAGCTCAGCCAGATGGAAGGCGTGAGCGCGGCGCACCCGCGCGACGTCTCCTTGCAGCTTGCACTTGCCGATCGATACCGGTCGCTTGGTTGGCTAGGGCCGGCGCGTGACAAGTACCTGTACGTCGTCGACCTGGCCCCTCACAATGCCCGAGCTGAGGAAGCACTTGCACTATTGCGGAAGGCTCAGTAAGCAAGATGGCCGATGGGTTGTTTCGTATTCCGATGACGCGCCGCGCGTTTCTTGCCAAGTCAATACTGACGGCGGCGTCACTCGCCGGATGCGCACGACAACCATTTGGCGCTTGCCATGACAGCCCAGATGGCTGCCATCCGCCGACGATGACGGCAGACGCTTCCTATCGCTTCCTCGACCGAACAGCCCAAGCGGGCCTCGACTTCCGGCAGTACTGCGGCGGTGATCGACGGTATTTTATCGAGCAGGTGGCGGCCGGCGCCGCGCTGATCGACGTGTTCGGTGACGGTCGCCTGGGAGTCTATTTCCCGCAGCCGACCGCGTTTGGTGGTGAACATATGCCGCCGGACGCCGGTCAGCGACTGTATCTCAATGACGGCCGGGGAAAGTTCACCCTGGCGCCGAACGCTTTCGGCGGAAAGCAGACCGACTACGGTATCGCGGCCGCCGTTGGTGACTACAACAACGACGGACTTCCCGACCTTTACGTTTGCTGCTATGGTCGAAACGTGCTCTACCGAAACAATGGCGACGGCACCTTCACGGACGTAACCGAGCGCGCCGGCATGGCTCTCGGAGGGTTCTCGACGGGGGCTGTTTGGTTCGACTACGACGGCGACGGTCTCCTAGACCTGTACGTCCTGCGATATTGCTGGTGGTGGCCGGAATCCGATGTCGACTGCCGCGGACCGCATGGTGAGCCGGGAGCCTGTCTGCCGACAACGTATCCGGCCGCCAGGAATGCACTCTTCCACAATAACGGCGACGGCACATTTACGGACGTCACCGAGCGCGCCGGTGTGGCTTCGGAAACTCGTCGCAGCCTGGGCGTTGTCGCAGCCGACTTCGACGGTGACGGCCGTATTGACCTCTTCGTCGCCAACGACCTAGGCCCGAACTCCTTGTTTCGAAACCGCGGCGACGGCACGTTCGAGGACGTTGCCATGCAATCGGGAGTAGCGTTTGGGATGCGCGGCAATGCGCAGGCCAATATGGGCGTTGCGGTGGGCGACTTCGACGAGGACGGTGACCTTGACATCCTCGTGACGACCTTTCAATCGGAACCGGACACACTGTACAGGAACGAGGGCGGGTATTTCGTCGACGCCACCGCGCAAGCCGGCTTAAGTGAGGTCACTCTGCCGTACTTGGGATTTGGAACCGGATTCATCGATTGTGCGAACCAAGGCCGTCTCGACCTTTTCATCGCGAACGGACATGTGTCGCCCAGCGCGCATCTACTCGATGGCACGCCTAACTCGAAGGAGGCGAACCTGCTGATCGCGAATGACGGCCGGGGCCATTTCAGGGTCGACAAAGGGGTCCTGCCGACGACAGACGTGCGCGTTCACCGAGGGGCCTGTTTCGGCGACCTCGACAATGACGGCAAGATCGACATCCTCGTTACCGCGACCGACGACCGCCCAACCTATCTTCACAACGAATGCGTCTCCGGGAACTGGCTGATGCTCAGACTGATCGACCGGCACGGCTGTGCGACACCAGTCGGCACGTCTTGCACGGCATACTTCGGCGGTTTGAAGCGGCTAAGACCCGTGATCGGCGGGGGCAGCTACGCCGGCAGTAGCGATTATCGTGTTCACTTCGGGCTGGGGGACGCAAAGCGGGTCGACCGTATTGAGATCCGCTGGATTTCGGGCCAACGGCAGACGCTGGAAGGCATCGACGTGAACCAGATATTGATTGTACGTGAGCCGCATGCCGTCGAGTCGGGAACGGCGTAAGGGCGCTGAGGACGAGCCTGGGCGACATTGGTGTTGGCCCAGGCTGTTACTTCCATAATTCTTGGAGGCTATTGGAGGCGGAGGTAGAAGATGTTGTAGCCGCCGGTATCCTCGCAGAGCTTGAGGACGTGGGTTCCGGCGGTTAGCCGTACTGAGCCGGAGATGTCGGACCACTGTTGCCACCCTCCGGTGTTTGGAACGTATACGGGGCCGGTAATATTGGCGCCGCTTTCGTCCTCGACATGCAGCCAACCCTGACCCAGGCTGGCAATTCGAAAGGTGAGAGCGTAGGTGCGTGTCGCTTCTACACTGACGGTATATTTGAGCCATTCACCATTATCGGCAGCGCCGATATCGTAACTGTCGGGCATACCAGAGCACTTTTCAACATCGACGTCGTCGTGTCGATAAACGCCACCGGCGTTTCCGGCAGTGGTATCGAAGTAGGCGACATGTTGACCGCCAACGTTGTAGTTAGCCGCGTAGATCGTGCCAGGGATTCGGGCAGGGATTCCACCGTATGGCTTATCGCCGGGATTATCCTCGCCGGCGGTCGGGGCGCCAGTAGACTCGACCATGTTGTCCTGGTGGCTGACCTGGATATAGTCGACAACGATCCATCCGTCGGCAGCGGCCACCTGCAATACGTGGTTGCCGGGCTGCAGGCCGGATTCATTGAAGACCATGACCTTGTACTGCGTATCGCCGCGCACAAGCGATTCCGACGCTTTCAGATGACCGTCGATCGAAATGCGTGCCGTCCCCATCTTATGAGAACGGCCGTCGAGTTGGACCGAAGGCCCCGTCATGGCATAGATGGCTATCCCGGTTCCGTTAAAAGTGTATGCCCCGGTGCTTCCCGGCGATCCGGCATGACCCGATCCTCCGAACAAGTCCGGGTTATCGTATTCCTGCATACGGCTGAACATCCAGCCCATTGAGGCATCGTCGACGATCGTCGATTGAGTGGGCGATGTGGGCGGTAAGCCGCTGGGCATCGTCTCGGATATCGCCGCGTTGGCGCTGGACAATAGAGCCGCCACGGTTGTTAGTGCCTTAACTCGCCGGAGCGACGTCCTGAGCACCCCCCTGCATTTGTTGTAGAACACTGCTGCTTCCTTTTCGAATCGAATGACTAGCGCAGGTCACATCGGCGCGTCTGCATTACTCTTAATGCACAATTCTATCACATCTATATGGATCTTGCAATAATAATGATTAATCCTAGTATTTATAGATCTAATATATATACTGTAAACTTACTCTTAGAAGCTGTCAATTCTGTGCGTGCCGAGGTTCTATCTTGGTTAAATGATCTGTAGCCAGGATAAATGTGCGTCTGTAGACAAGGTCAAAAATCTGATACCCCTTTGAATTAAGAATTTAAGATCTACATAGATGTTGACATATTATAGATAATATGATAATATGTAGTTATATTATATAGATTTTAGTGCCATGGTTTGTATCGCCGCATCGGATTGTCGGGCAAAACTAATAGGGTAGCGGTAGTTTTACAACCGTTTTAAGCAAGATCGGATCGATTGAGAGACCAGGTGATTTTAGTCTATTTGATAGTTTTGCTGTACTAATGAGGGCGGACAAGAGAGTGCCCAGTTAGCTCCATTCCCAATGTGGTTTTATGGAGCGAATGCACTGGTTCCACTTAGAGACCTATCAACTGGCCCAATCTGCCTTCCAATCGGCCCGGTCAATTACTGTTCAGTTAATCAAGATCTAATCTCGTAGCCTAATCCATCTGTTTCAAAAGGAGGGTGATTTCATCTCGTGGTGTAGACGCCCTACCTACGAGTTCGGCGTCGATCCAAGCAATGCAGGCTTGATGATATTTATGAGGTTCGGTGGAAATAGGAGAATTCGTCAATCAAGGGGTTATCTCCAAAGGAGGGTCCATGACACGTATGCAAGTCAGCAATCCACATAGAATTCAGCGAACATTAAGAAACGCTGTTCACTTTGTAGTGGCCGCCGTCACTCTGTTGACAGCGGCAGCGGCCAGCGCGCAGCAGACATCCATTCCGTCAGTCCAGCAATGGACATCGGGGTCGGGCAGCTACACGTTCTCGTCCTCGAGCCGCATTGTCGAGGATGCTAACTACCAATCACAGGTGAATACGACGGCGTATGTGCTTCAAAGCGACATTAGCTATCTAAAGGGTGTTACGCCTCAGGTTGTGGTTGGGGCTCCAGCTGCCGGTGACATCTACTTGACCCTGAATTCAACGAACTCACAGCTCGGAACCGAAGGGTATTCCATGACCATCGGCAACAGCGTCACCATCAGCGCGCGGTCGAACGGCGTCGCCGGCCTGTTCTATGGCACGCGTACGCTGCTTCAGTATCTAAGGCAGACGAACAACCTTACTCCCGGCACAGTCAACGACTGGCCGGCTTATCCCATGCGCGGATTGATGGTCGACGTCGGCGACAAGTTCTTCACCATCCAGTGGCTCGAAGACCATATTCGCGATCTTTCCTACCTCAAGCTGAACACTCTGCACCTGCATCTCACGGATATCAACGGCTTTCGCATTCAGAGCACGAGCCATCCTGAACTCAACAATGGGACCTCGCCGCTCTATAGCCACTCGGATATCAGCACGCTGGTGCAGTTGGGACAGCAGTATCAGATCAACATCATTCCGGAGATAGAATCGCCCAGCCACGCGAACCGAATCACGGCAGCTCACCCTGAACTCGAACTTGGCGGCAATCCGACATGGCTGGATATTAGCCTGAGCGGCACGTATACGCTCATGAACGACTTAATGAACGAATATCTGCCGCTCTTTCCCGGTCCGTACTGGCACGAAGGCCTTGACGAATACGTGGGCGGCAGCGCGATGAACAGCAACACCTACCCACAGTTGCAGAACTTCGCGGTAAGCCACTACGGTTCCGGCGCGAATAGCGTCGACGCCTATTGGTATTACTCCGATTGGCTGGATGGCATCGTACGGAGCGCCGGTAAAGCGTCGCGGGCATGGGAAGATCCGCTGGAATATTCGCCCAGTCGAGCCACCTTCAATACTGACATCGCGATGGAATTATGGTGCTTCGAAGATCCGTCCACCGCGATCGGCGCCGGTTTCAACATTTCCAACGCCACCGCCAGCCCGTTGTATTTCAACGTCGGCCTGACGGCGAACAATAGCAGCAGCCTTCTGCAAAGCATTTACAACTGGGCACCCAATCTCAACTATGGGCAGGGATGCAGCAATAACTACGGCAACATCTCCGCGACTGATCCGCACCTCCAGGGCGCCAAGTATCACATTTGGTGCAACAGTGGGGACGACACGGAGACAAATATCTCAAACGGCATTTCGAGTTATATGCGAGCCGTCGCCCAGGGCTGCTGGGGATCGTCCAAACCGTCGTTCTCAACCTTCTCGAATAACATTACCACGATTGGCATCGCGCCGGGATTCGGCACCGCGAGCGGACCGATTACGCCCGGCAATCCGGGCAATGGTGGCAGTGCGCCATCGGCCCCCACAGGCCTGACAGCGACTGCCGGCAACGGTCAGGCGTCGCTCACCTGGTCGGCTAGCAGTGGGGCGACGTCGTATAACGTCTACCGCGGCACAAGCTCGGGGGGCGAGAGTGGAACACCCGTAGCCACCGGCGTTACCTCAACATCCTACACCAACACTGGCCTGACTAACGGCACCAAGTACTACTTCAAGGTGGCGGCCGTCAATAGCACCGGGACATCGGGAATGTCGAACGAGGCGAGCGCGACGCCGGCGGCTTCGGGCTATGGCGGCACGCCATACGGTGGAACGGCGGCGGCGATTCCCGGCACCGTGCAGGTCGAGAACTACGACGTTGGCGGTCAGAACGTCGCCTATAACGACACTACCTCCGGCAACAGCGGAGCCGTGTACCGCACCGATGACGTCGACATTGAAGCCTGCACGGACACCGGCGGCGGCTACAACCTGGGCTGGGTGGCTGCCGGCGAATGGCTCAAGTTCACCGTGAACGTCAGTACGGCCGGCGCCTACACGGTCGGCTTCCGTGTTGCCAGCACCAGTGCGGGGCAGGCGTTCCATCTGGCGAACTCGTCCGGCACAAACCTGACAGGGACAGTTACTTGTCCGAATACCGGCGGCTGGCAGACCTGGTCAACGGTCAATGCCACCGTCACGCTGCCGGCCGGGCAGCAGGTGCTCCAGCTCGTATCGGACACCGGCAACTATAACTATAACTACATGACCTTCGCGCTTAACTCCGCACCGGCCGTCCCCACAGGGATCGGAGCCGCGGGGGGCAATGGGCAAGTATCGCTCTCCTGGTCGGCGAGCAGCGGCGCGACGTCATACAACGTCTACCGCGGCACAAGCTCGGGCGGCGAAAGCGGCACGCCGGTCGCCACCGGCGTTACTTCAACGTCCTATACCAACACGGGGCTGACTAACGGGACCACCTACTACTTCAAGGTGGCGGCCGTCAACAGCAACGGCACGTCGGGTCTGTCGAACGAGGCGAGCGCGACGCCGGCGGCTTCGGGCTATACTGGCACGCCTTACGGTGGAACGGCGGCGGCTATTCCGGGCACCGTGCAGGTCGAGAACTACGACGTCGGCGGCCAGAACGTCGCCTATAACGACACCACCTCCGGCAACAGCGGCGGCGTGTACCGCACCGACGACGTCGACATTGAAGCCTGCACTGACACCGGCGGCGGCTACAACCTGGGCTGGGTGGCAGCCGGCGAGTGGCTCAAGTTCACCGTGAACGTCAGCGCGGCCGGCACCTACACGGCTGCCTTCCGCGTCGCGTGCACCAGCGCTGGCCAGACGTTTCACCTGGCGAACTCATCCGGCACGAACCTGACCGGCTCAGTCACCTGTCCGAACACCGGCGGTTGGCAGACCTGGGCAACGGTCAATGCCACGGTTACGCTGCCGGCCGGCAAACAGGTGTTGCAATTGGTTGCCGACACTGGCAACTACAATTTCAACTCCATGACCTTCTCGCTCGGCAGCGGCTATGCCGGCACGCCGTACGGGGGAACCGCCTGGGCGATCCCGGGCACCATTCAGGCAGAGAACTACGACCTTGGTGGACAGAATGTCGCCTATTTCGACACCACCTCCGGCAACAGCGGCGGCGTGTACCGCACCGACTCCGTCGACATAGAAGCCTGCTCGGACACCGGCGGTGGCTACGATGTCGGCGGGATTGCCGCGACGGAGTGGCAGAAGTTCACGGTTAATGTCGGTACGGCGAAGACCTACACCGTTACTTTCCGCGTCGCCTCCGGCGGGGCGGGAAGTTCGGGAGGAGGAACGCTGCATCTTGAGGATGAAACCGGCAAGAACCTCACGGGCACGGTGACCATTCCGGGTACGGGCGGCTGGCAAACGTGGACGAACGTTACGGCCTCGGCCACGCTTAGCGCTGGTTCTCACGTGATCAAGCTCAGCAACGACACTGTGAGCAGCGGCTACAATCTCAACTCCATCTCGCTTAACTAGAAAATGTTAAGTCTATAGAACGTTCTTAAAACATCCCTGGTTAGGCATACCGAGTCAGGGGTGTTTCCTTAAATTTGAGAAATAGAGGTTTGTAGTTTATAGATATTATTGATTTTGAAAACTGATTGCAGTTTTTGAAACAAAGTATATAGACGTGGTATAATGGATTTGAAGAGGCTATCTTGAAGTCGTTAGCCTGAGTTGCAGCTATCCGGATTACGCCCAAATCGATTGAATGTGTTCATACGGTTTGGCGATCCAGCAATGCTGGGAGACGTGAACGATCACAATAACACTGCTCGCGGATCATTGCAGATTATTCTGCAGCTCCCAAATCCCGAACAGCCGGCTGCGGGAACACCCGCCATGCCTATTGGATAGAACGCGTCTCCTGGCAATACCTTCCAATCGATCGGTGTGCAAGTAGTTCCCCACCCAAGTGGAGACATGACGCACCGGCTTATAGCGGTCGCACGAGGGCAGTCGCTTATTTGCGGCTGCCCTGTTTATTTGTATGGGGCAAATACCGGCAGGCGTACGGGGTAATCGGAGAATAGGGGACGGAATAATTCTGATGGCGAGCGGGCGTGCACTCCGTTTGCCAACCAACCTATGTCAATACCTATTGATATATTTGCTATCCAGAAAAGGATAACACCCAGAAAACAAATACCGTATTCGCTTATTCTGCAATGGGAGCTGCAGGCAGTGATGATTGGTGAATCAAGCTCAGATGTTACTTGTTGATGCTGGAGGAGTTCAAATGCACCACTTTTCACTTGGCAGCTCACAACCAAAGTTTAAAGCGACGCCAAGCTTTTTGTTCACTCTTATACTGATTGTCGCCTGCCTATTCTCGGCCGGCTGTGCTCACGCGCAGGGTACTCTTATTCCCAATGTGCAGCAGTGGACGTCTGGAACGGGTAGCTTCTCGTTTTCCAGCGGTTCTCGGATCGTTCTCGATCCTTATTACGCTAGCCAGTTAAACACGACCGCTAATGTCCTCGCCAACGATATCAACTATTTCTACGGCGTAATGCCGACAGTTGCTATCGGGTCGCCCAACACCGGCGATATCTACCTGACCCTTAACTCGACGGACTCTCAGGTGGGAAGCGAAGGCTATTCGATGATTATCGGCAGCTATGTTTCCATCTCGGCGAAGACGGATGGTGGCGCCTTCTACGGCACGCGGACGTTCTTGCAGTATCTCAAGCAGAGCTGGACGATTAGCGCAGGAACGATTAAGGACTGGCCTGTCTATCCCGTTCGTGGATTAATGGTCGATGTCGGCGATATGTACTTTTCGATGCAGTGGCTTGAGAACCATATTCGCGATCTGGCCTATCTCAAGCTCAACACGCTGCATCTGCACTTCTCCGACAATTTTGGCTTCCGCCTTGCCAGCACGAGCCATCCCGAACTTGACAACGGCATGAGCCAGACGTACAGCCACAGCGACCTACAGACGCTCACGGCGCTGGCGGCACAGTACCACATCAACATTATTCCGGAGATCGAGTCGCCGTCGCATTCCACACGCATCGTTGCCCAGCATCCGGAGCTCGAGCTGGTTGGCCCCAATGGAACTTATCCCAAGCCGAACATGCTCGACATCACCATTCCGGGAACCCGAACACTTGTCAACGACCTGTACAACGAGTTCATGCCCTATTTCCCGGGTCCGTACTGGGGTTGCGGCACCGACGAATATGTGAGTGGATACGATTTTTCGAACAACACCTATCCGCAGTTCCAGACCTACGCCCAGAGCCATTTCTCCTCGACGAATGGAGTCGACACTTACCTCGACTACTGTAACTGGCTCGACGGCCTCGTCAAGGCAAATGGCAAGCAGGCCCGGGGCTGGGAGGATGCCTTCGAATACAGCGGCACCGCCGTCTCGTTGAAGAACGATATCGCGCTCGAACTCTGGCTCTTCGTCAATCCGAACACCGCCATTTCCAGCAAGTTCAACGTCTCAAACGCAACGTCCAACCCGCTCTACTACAACGTGGGGATCACAACTCCCGGCGACTCGGGCATCTTACAGAATCTCTATGAGAGTTGGGCACCCAACCTCGAGTATGGCGCCGGCAACGGGAACAACTGGTCCGTCACCATGCCCAACCCGCAAGTGCAGGGCGCAAAGTATCACATCTGGGTAAACAACACGAACGGCTCTGGCCAGCAGTTAACCGACACGGAGTCCAATATCGCCGCTGGAATCATGAACTTCATGCGTGCCCTCGCCCAGAACTGCTGGGGATCGCCCAAGATCGTTTCGACGGCGTCGTCGTTTACTCCGCTGATCACCACCATTGGACACGCGCCCGGCTATGGCACCGCCGCGGGTCCGATCACGGTTGCGCCACTGCCGGCCACGGGGGAGGCTCCTTACGCTGGAACGGCGGCGATTCCGGGCACCGTCCAGCTTGAGAACTACGACACTGGCGCCAAAAATGTCGCCTACTACGACACCACCGTTGGCAACAGTGGTGGCCAGTATCGAACGGATGACGCAGACATCGAAACCTGTGCCGACGCGGGTGGAGGTTATGATATCGGTAGCTGCGCCTCCGGCGAATGGTTCCGATATATGGTCAACGTTGCGACGACCGGAACCTACACAGTTGGTTTCCGAGTTGCTGGAAGCGGCGGTACTCTACATCTCGAGGATACGAACGGCACAAACCTAACAGGAACCGTATCGACGCCGAACACCGGCGGCTGGCAAACCTGGAGCACCGTCAACGTAACCGTCATGCTTACCGCGGGCGCGCATATCCTCAAGCTCGTCGAGGACAGTGCCAACTACAACTTGAACTACGTGACCTTCACACTCAACTCCTCGCCATTCGGTGGAGTGGCGGCTGCGGTGCCCGGAACGGTTCCGTGCTCGAACTACGATGTGGGCGGCGCGAACGTGGCTTATTACGACACCACGACTGGCAACAGCGGCGGCGTGTATCGCGCCGACAACGTCGACCTGGAAGCGACAAGCGATACGACGGGAGGATACGACGTCGCGGCATGCGCGAACGGCGAGTGGTTCAACTACACCGTCAACGTCAAGACCGGCGGGGCCTATACCGTCGGCTTCCGTGTGGCCTCCGGCAGTTCGGGAGGAACACTCCATCTGCAGGACACCAACGGCACCAACCTTACAGGAACGGTATCCGTCCCCGGAACCGGCGGTTGGCAAACCTGGAGCACCGTCAATGCGACCGTCAACTTGACGACTGGATTGCACACGCTCCGCATCGTCGAGGATTCGGCGAATTACAATCTGAACAACATGACGTTCACTCTGCAATATACAGGCACGCCGTACGGCGGCAACGCCTGGCCGATCCCGGGAACCGTTCAGGTCGAGAACTACGACGCCGGCGGCCAGAACGTCACCTATTACGACACCACGACCGGCAACAGCGGCGGTAAATATCGCACCGACGATGTCGACATGGAAATCTGCAGCGATACGGGGGGCGGCTATGACGTCGCCAATACGCCTGCCGGGGAATGGCTCAAGTTCACCGTCAACGTGTCGAATGCGGGTACGCACACCGTCGGCTTCCGTGTCGCCAAGTCTGGAACGACGACGACTACTCTGCACGTCGTCGACGAACTCGGCAACAACCTGACCGGAACGGTGACCGTTCCGAACACCGGCGGCTGGCAAACCTGGACCACCGTCAACGCCACGGTGACATTAACGGCGGGCCAGCACGTGCTCAAGCTAATTGAGGACACTGGAGGCTACAACCTCAACTACATGTCGTTTAACTAGAATCGTTCAACATCCAGCCGGCAGACGTCGGCTGGATGCTTGTGTGTGAAAGTTCTACATAGATGTTGAATTTTGGCGAAGTAATAATGGTATTATGTTGTGTATGTATAGATTAATCTTGGCGTGCCTTTGTCTCGCCGGCATATTTCTATCCGGGATCGCCTTGGCGGATTCGTCGCCCAAGCCCGGTCTTTATCTCATCCCCAATGTTAAGAAGCAGACGCCGTTTCCTGGCCGCTTTGGTCTTGCCATCTCGACGCGCATAGTCCTGGATCCTCACTACTCGACCGCCTTAGCGTCGACGGGGCAGATTTTCGCGGATGACCTGAAGGCAATTACCGGCCGTAGCGTTCCCGTCGTGTCGTCGACGCCTCGACCCGGCGATATTCTCCTTACCCTTGGCAGTCGCAATAAGATGATCGGCGGCGAAGGGTATGTGATGAGCATAGGCGATCACGTAGAAATCCGTGCCCGTACCGATGCCGGCGTCTTCTACGGTACGCAAACCCTCCTGCAGTACCTCAAGCAGACTTCATCATTAACCGGTACAGTCATAGTCGACTGGCCCGATTATCCGATGCGCGGTTTGATGGTCGACGTCGGCCGCAAGTACTTCAGCGTTCAGTGGCTCGAGAATGAAATTCGAGATCTCTCCTATCTGAAACTAAACACGCTTCACCTCCACCTTTCCGACGATAAAGGATTCCGCATACAAAGCGAAAGCCATCCGGAACTCAACGCCGGCGCCTTGCCCCTCTATTCGAAAGCCCAGATGCGCCAACTCGTCGACTTTGCAAAGCGGCGCCACACCGAGATCATCCCTGAAATCGACCTGCCCGCGCACGCCAACGCCATTCTGCGCGCGCACCCCGAACTACGCCTTGTCGACACAAGCGGGAATGCCCTGCCGGATAAGATCGATCTCAGCCTGCCCCAATCGTATAAGTTGATCGACGATCTCCTCAATGAATACCTGCCTCTCTTTCCCGGACATTATTGGCATTGTGGCTGTGATGAGTTCCTTCACCCTGGAGAGTTCGACAATTACCCGCAACTCAAAGCCTATGCGGCAAAGCACTGGGGAGCCAACGCGACGGCGATCGACACGTTCCTAAACTATGCCAACCACGTCGACGCCATCGTTCGCGGGCACGGCAAGCGAACGCGCGCCTGGTGTGACGTCTATGAGTATCTGACGTATACAGGGAACGCCGTTGGTCTCAACAAGGACATTACGATGGAACTCTGGAACCGGGAATCGGACCCGCAAGACGTCCTGAACCACGGATACAACCTGCTCAACGCCACCTACCAGCCACTCTACTACAATGTTGGTGATGGATCGTATAACCATAACCAGGAGCTCTATAAAAACTGGAGGCCCAATCTACACTTCAACGCGGAGCGCAATCGCTCGGTTGCGTTCTTAGCCAAGGGGTTGGAAGGAGCGAAGTATCACATCTGGTGTGACAACAGCGAGGCCGAGACAGAGGACCAGGTAGCCGCGGACATCAACGACGCCTTGAGCTGCCTGGCGCAAAACTGTTGGGGGGCGTCGAAGTTCGTTCCCACCTACGATAAGTTCCAGCCGATAATCCGCGTGATTGGGCATTCGCCTGCTTTGCGGTAAACCTGCTACGTACGCCTGAATCCGGCCGTAATGCGGACGCGCCCGTAACCTCGGACGTATGGGGCTCCAACCAGCAGAGTTGGAGCCCCATACATTTCTCTCTGACAGCCCGTGCGCCTAGACTTTACGCGGTATTGCTTTTGTTGCGTTCAAGTAATTATTGCGAGCCTGCACTACTTGAACGAGGCACCGAGTTCTTCTTTTCCACCGTTTATTCCAGCGTTATACTGGTTGAGGTTCCAGAGTTCCCCAGTACTAGTATTTGCGACATAAAGATCGTAGCCACCCACCGCTCCGGTTAAACGAGGGTTGTCGCTGGAGACGATTACATAATTTGTGCCGGGAATCGAAACAGCGTCCGAATAGTCGTAACCGGTGTTGTTATATGGCATCGACGTTATCGTACTGTTGCTAAGGTTGCCCTGGTACGTTTGGTCATGACCGCTAGGCGTTCTTTTGGTATACAAGTAGTAAGACGGGCCAGTAACAAACGGGTAATAGGATTTGGACCCTGAACTCAGCGAGTGGTCGTTAGTCCCGCCTACGTTCACTTGCCAAATGCTGTCGGTCGGGGATACGCCTCTGCTGTAGACAAGTCCCGTCGCATCATCCGTATAGCAGGGCATGCTGTGCTCTACGTTACTCGTTGTCACTGTATTTGTAATTGCCCCGGTCAGATCCATAATCCGCAACTGCCCTGGGCCAGACGCGGGTGTTTCCTTATAGCAAATCCGGAATCCATTGGGCGAGAACCTTGGATCTTCATTTCGAGGCTGTCGACCATGCGTCAAGTTGACCAAACTCCCGCTAGACACGGTGTACAGGTAAACATCCCATGGGCCATTTTGTACAGCCTGCGCCATGAACGTAATTTGTGATTTGCCTGGATTCCAATTGCCGTTAATTGGATCATACAATCCCCAGGCTGCACTGATGTTAACGAGAGTGTTGCTACCGAAATCATAGCTCCAAATCTCCGATGCACTTCCATAGGATGGGTAGCGATGGAACAGCAGTGTCCCTGTCAGTGTAGGCTTGGCTGCCTTGACTTGCGTGCAACCCAGGCCTAATATGCAAGCGACACTTATAGCAGTAATAGTACGTACGTTCATAGTCACTCCTTCGGAGGTCGAATTACAGAAATTAGATCGTTGTCGAACGGGTAGCTAGTGCTAGATAACATCACCCTCCAATCTGTGCGTGAGCGCATCTTGTCGCGGGTTCTAATGGAGCAGCGTATATTTTGTATAGCTTTTATAGCTATTGACCCAATGATCAAATCAGTAATTCCATCTGCGCCCAAGAGAATTGGAACGTTTGGCTGTGATTCTGACAAAGATCTTCGTACTTTTATAGCGGTATGTTATCATTATTTGTTAGAATTGTCAACATCTATATACATTGACTTATCATTTGAATCTGAATGGTCAGATCGGTGTGGCAGGGTTGGGTCGTTCAGTCTACTACAGTTTGTTGACCCCATGGTCAGACGCCACTGAACGTTTCGTGCCGTACGCAAAAAAAAGGCACACACGGACCGGGAAAGAGGCAAAAAAAGATCCCGGAACCGCAATTGGTTCCGAGACTTTGTGAATTAAACAATAAGATTTTTTGAAAATGCCCCCACAGGGACTCGAACCCCGGACACCCTGATTAAGAGTCAGGTGCTCTAACCAGCTGAGCTATGGAGGCGTTAGAACGGGTCAATTATACCCGGCGAATCTGAAGAGATCAAGAGTTTTGAGGGATCTGCCGAGAATTTCATGGGAGCGACCTCTCAAAGGCGTCAATGCGGAAATCGGATCGGAAACAGATATACGTACTGTGGAATAATCCAGAACTGCTCTGGAACCTCGGATAATCGATTGATCACCATGAAACCCGACGAAATGACGATAACCGTTGACGCGCTGGAACTCGAGATTGAAACGCTGAATGTCCGCATCGCCGAGCTAGCCGAAATTGCGCCGGTAGGTGTTTTCTGGTCGCAGGTCGACGGAGGGCATGAGTTCATCAACGGCAAGCTCGCCGAGATGCTTGGGGTCGAGGGCAATGTTGCGGTGCCGAATTGGCATGAAGTGATCCACCCCGACGATCGCGAACGGGTCATGGAGGAGTGGGGCGCCAGCATTCAGGCCGGGGCGGTTTTCACCACGAGCTATCGTTTTTTACACCGTGACGGCAGTGTCAGTTGGGTGAATGTGGCGGCGACGCCTTACAACGTCCGCGGCAAACCGCGCGGGTACTTGGGCACGATCGAAGATATCACCGCTCGTGAAAACCTCGTGCGCGACCGTGAGGCCCTCCTCCACCAACTCCAGCTCACGCTCGACCACATGCCCATCGGCTGTCTCCTGGTCGACACCGAATTCAACACGACCTATTGGAATACCGCCGCCGAGCGGATCTTCGGTTATACCCAGGGCGAGGTAATCGGACGCCGCCCATACGACATCGTCACCCCCAAGTCCCGGCGCAATTCCATTCACGAGGCATTTGTCCAGATGTCGCAAGGGAGCGCCAGCTTCGACAATGCCGGAAAGAATTTGACCAAGGACGGGCGGACCATCTTCTGCTCCTGGCATAGCTCGCCCCTGCGCGACAAAGAGGGGCAGTTCATCGCCGCCGTAATCATGTGCCAGGATATCACCAGCCGCGTCGTGGCCGAGGAATCTCTGAAACGAAGCGAAGAAACCTATCGACAGATCGTCGACACCGCGCGCGAAGGCGTGTGGGTCATCGACGCCGGCGGCCGTACCTCCTTTGTCAACGCCAGAATGGCCGAGATCCTCGGCTATACCGTAGCTGAGATGGCGGGTACGTCACTGTACGACTTCATGGATGACGAAGGACGCGAAGAGGCGGAGCGGCGATTCGAGCAGCGACGGGAAGGAATCAGCGAACAGCACGACTTCCGGTTCAAGCGTCAGGACGGCGACGATGTCTGGACCATCGTCTCGGCTAGCCCGATGTACAACGCCGACGGCACCTTTGCGGGCGCGCTGGCTATGGTTACCGATATCTCCGAGCGCAAGCAGCAGGAGAACATGGTCTGGTGGCAGGCCTATCACGATTCCCTGACACTACTTCCCAATAGAGCGCTTTTCGAAGACCGCCTCGGGCAGCTCCTCGTCATGTCCAAGCGGCAGAACAGCCGGGTCGGCGTGCTCTTCCTCGACCTCGACCGCTTCAAGCACATCAACGACACCCTCGGTCACGGCGCCGGGGATCGACTGCTCAAGGTCGTCGCGGACCGGCTGACATCTTGCCTGCGCGCCGAAGACACCATCGCACGGATGGGCGGCGACGAGTTCACGATACTCCTGCCGGGCATCGACCACCCCGAAGACGCGGCGAAGGTCGCCCAGAAACTCCTCGACGCCCTCGCGATGCCGGTGACGATCGACGATCAGGAACTGTTCGTCGGCGGGAGCATCGGCATCAGCCTCTTTCCTGAGGACGGTCAGGATCCACAGGCTCTCCTCAAGCACGCCGACGTCGCCATGTATCGCGCCAAAGAGCAGGGCGGAAACGGCTACTACCTCTTTACCCAGGCCATGAACAAGAGTGCCCTTGAGCACCTCATCATGGAGAACAGCCTCCGCAAGGCCATCGCCCGGAACGAGTTCCACCTCGTCTATCAGCCGCAAATCGACCTCGACACCGGCGAGGTCACCGCCGTCGAGGCCCTCTGTCGATGGCGTCACCCGGACCTGGGCGTGGTTCAGCCCGCACAGTTTATTCCGCTGGCGGAGGAGACGGGCATCATCCTGCAAATTGGGGAGTGGGTGTTGAACGAAGCGTGCCGTCAAACGGCCGAGTGGGTTGAAAGTGGAAACCCGCTGCGCGTTTCGGTGAACATCTCCGCAAGGCAGTTCGCTCACCCGGGCTTGACCGAGATGGTGGCCTCAATACTGGAGCGTCACAGCCTCGATCCCAAGTGGCTCGACTTGGAACTCACCGAGAGCGCCATCATGAAGGTCCCCGAAACTTCTGTCGAACTCCTCCGCGAACTGCGCAGCCTCGGCGTGCGCCTGTCGCTCGACGACTTCGGCACCGGCTACTCGTCGCTGTCTTACCTCAGGCAGTTCCCGTTCGACACCCTCAAGATCGACCGCGCGTTCGTCGCCGGCCTCGTCGAGGACCCCGTCGACGCCGCCCTTGTCCGCGCCATGGTCGACCTCGCGCAGGCGCTCAAACTAGAAGTCGTGTGCGAAGGTGTCGAGACCGACGAACAGTGCCGCGCGCTCCAGGACCTCGGCTGTTCGATTATGCAGGGCTACCTTTTCAGCGCCCCCATCACCGCCGACCGCGTCATGTCCCTGCGCCCGCTCATGCACGCCGCCCGCCAGGCGGCATAAGTCTCGCCATTCACGGCATCATGTCCGTCACCCAAGCACGCAACCCCATTAATTGAGGCGGAGGGAGCCGGAAGCCATGGTCCGGCCCGCCGCCATTGTTACTTCTCTTCAGGTATCGCGAAACAGAGCACCAAATAGAGCACGGCGACCAGTCCGACCGTCGCGATCGACAGCACCACCCATAGCACCCTCATCCACATCACCGGGATACCAAACGTCTCCGACATGCCCGCTGCCACACCGGCCTTATTGCGAAGCATCAA
>Ga0207705_10001109_pt1 | contig 21886 bp, 18 predicted proteins | sample KBSC13metaG_FD_184314 | JGI IMG/M metagenome (GOLD analysis project Ga0207705, IMG submission 184314) | Corn rhizosphere microbial communities from Kellogg Biological Station, Michigan, USA - KBS C1-3 metaG (SPAdes) (version 2) | ecosystem: Host-associated > Plants > Roots > Rhizosphere > Soil ... | reverse complement strand
CCCGGCGCGCGTCAGTTCGCCCAGGCTCGCACCCTTGCCGCCCGCGATCGGGCGATCGTCGATCCCGATATCAGCAAACCAGGCGATGGCGTCAGGCATGTTCGGCCACCTTTTCCTCGTCGAGGATCGTCACGATGCCGCGCCCGCCATCGACGCGAAGGCGCTGCCCGGTGCGGATGCGCTGCGTCGCCGACCCCGTTCCGACCACCGCGGGCAGGCCGTATTCGCGCGCGACGATCGCCATATGGCTCATCGAACCGCCGATGTCGGAGACCGCGGCGGCGATCTTCTGGAAGATCGGCGCCCAGCTCGGGTTGGTCACCTGGCAGACCAGGATTTCACCCTGCCGGAGCGTGCCGATCTCCGCCGCCGAGGTAACGACGCGCGCCGGCCCCTCGACCACGCCCGAGGACGCAGCGAAGCCCTTCAGCTCCTTGCCCTTGTCGTCCCCATCTTCGTTCAGCCAGCTGTCGAGATTCTCGCGCGTGATGCCCCACAGCATCACGATCGCGGGGTCGTCGATCACCTCGGGCACGGCCCCCAGCGCCGGGGGCACGCGATGCCGCGCCCAGGTCGCGATCGCCGCCTTGCGCTCCGCGACGATCGCCGGCCAGCGCCGGGGCCCCAACGGCTGCGATCCGCTCGACCAGGCGAGCGACAGGTCGACGATCGCGCTTTCGAGTTCATAATGCGTCAGGTGGAAGACGTCGGCTTCCTCGGCGAAGAAGCCATGCTCCGCGAGCAGCGCACCGAACTCCCTGATCTTGTTGAAGAACAGGTTGGTGTACCAATGCTCGCAATAGAATTTATGCCCCTCGACATAGGGGAAGACGCGATGCGCCAGCGTGATCAGTTGGTCGTAGGTCGCGCGGTCGGCGTCGCTGTCGAGCAGGTCACGATAATCCGCCACCAACTGGTCGCGCTCGCGGATCAATTGCTCGACCGGGCGATCGATCGGCTCGCCGGCGTGCAATTTGGCGATGTAGCCCGGGAGCGCCGAGAAAGGCATCGACAGATCGTCGTTCCACGACCGATGATAATGATAGAAGCCGTCGCCGACATTGACGTTGAACCACGGGTTGCGGCTCGCCTCGAGCTCGTCCCGCCACGCTGCCCCGCTATTGCCCAGCGCGTCGAGGCGCTCGAACACCTGCTCGACATTCATCCCTTCCTCGAACACCCCGTCGACGCCGAGCTCGACCGCGCGCCGCGCGAGCCGCCGTACTTCCTCGTCGGGGCGAAAGATCTCCGCTTCCATGCCGGCGACCATGCGGCTGATCGTCTGGTCGGAAACCTCCGGGAAGGCGCGCTTGCAGAAGTCGAAGAAGGTCAGATAGGCGCCATAGCCGAGCAGCAGGAACTCGAAATGGTAGTGCCACATCCGGTAATAGCCATCGAGCTGCTTGCGATAGGTATCGAGCAGCGCATGGTTCGCCGCGATGCCCTTGCCCCTGTGCGTCGTCTCGATCGGCTCGATATCGGGCAGCTCGACTTTGGGCAGGCCGTTCGCCTCGGCGATCAGCGCCTTCATCTTGACCTTCCATTGGTCGTAGAGGCGTTCCCAATGCTCGTAATAATAGAAAGCTCGCTGCTGGAAGAGCGCGACGCGTTCGGCGATCTCGGCGGGATCGGTCACCGCGACGCCGCCGATATAGACGCGGCCGTTGATGATGCGGTGGTCGATACCCTTGGTCGTCGGCAAGATGTGGACGCGGGTGTTGAATGCCCCCAATGCGCAATAGGCGGCCTCCGCCGTCACCATGTCGAAATGGTGCATCGGCTCGGGGAAGTGCATCGAATTGTAGAACCAGAAGCGCGCATCGTCCTCGGGCGCGAACTGGGTGTAATAGGGATAGGCCGCCTGCGCGGCTTCGGTCCCCGGCATCACCGCGACCGAACTTGGCAGCGGGAAGCTCCTGATCTTGTCTCCCATCGATCCTCTCGCCTCGTCCGGCGCCTTTTGGCGCTCCGGGCCGGAGCTTAGGGCGAGGGTGGCAGGATCGAGTAGGATTCGCGCGCAACGATCATGCGACGAATCCGCACGATCAATGTTCGGTTCGCCAGTCGCGCGGCGAGACGCCGAACCGCTTGCGGAACTGGCGCGCGAAATAGCCCGGATCGAGGAACCCGCAGCGGAACGCGATTTCGGCGATCGTGGCGTTCCGCCCGTGCGGATCGCCGAGCAGGTCGCGCGCGCGGTCGAGCCGTGCGCCCGACACTTCGCGAACGAAGCTGGTCCCGCGCCGGGCGAGCAATGCCTGGAGATAGCGCGTCGAGATGCTCAGATTGGCCGCGACCGCGTCGGGCGTCAGGTCGGGGTCGGCGAAATCGCGCCGGATGCGGTGCAGGATACGATCCGCCAGTGCGCCGCGATGCCGTTCGGGAACCGCGTCCTCGGCCTCGCCGACAAGGGTCAGCAGCGCGCCGATCCGCTCGGCGAGCAGCGGCCGCACTCCGGGACTATCGTCGAGATGACGCACCATCGCCTCGATCAGGCTGCCGAGCGGCGCGCCCCAGCCGCTCCGCGCCGATAGCGGCCGCGCGAGCAATGCGTCGGGGTCGGCCACCCAGCGGTCGATCCAGGCGCGCGGCATCATCAGGTCGAGCGCTTCATGCGGCGCGTCCATGTCCATCTGGTAGAAACGGGTATTGTCGAGCAGCACGAATTCGCCGGGACCGATCGTGAATTGCGCGCCGGCGATCCGCGTCGCGAGCGCGCCGCGCCGCGAATAAACGAGCTGGATCGACGGCACGGCGCTCCCCGCGCTGCCGCTGCCGCGATGGACGACGCGCTGCGCGGGAGCCAGGAGCTGGAGCAGGCGCAATTCGCCGAGCCCATAGCTCCGCCAGCCGGCGGCGAAGGCATCACGGTCGCGCACACTGATGTCGATCGGCGCGATCGTGCTGGCGGCCCATTCCTGCCATTGGTCGATCGCGTGGCGCGTACCGAGCCCGCGCGACGACCAGCGCATGTCGGGCAGGATCGGGGCAGTCGCGGGCAGCATCATCCCTCCACGCCCGCGAACATGCCCCAGATCGCGTCGCGCCGCCACGGTCATGGCGCGATCAGCACTTTGCAGTCATGCGTCCGGCGGCGGAGCGCCTCGAACCGTTCGGGCGTGGCGTCGAGCGTGATCGTGCCGGTGACCAGGTGACGCGGCTCGGCCGCCCCGGCATCGAGCGCGTCGAGCGCGGCCTCATATTCCTGGCGCGTGAAGAAGGCCGAGGTGATCAGCCGCACTTCTTTCGACAGCATCGCAAAGCTGTTGAACGTGTCGGGCCGGGTGCACAGGCCGAGCAGCAGGATCGTGCCGCGATTGCGCACCTGATTGACCGCCTGCGCGATCAGCCCCGGCACGCCGACGCATTCGAACACGATATCGGCCTTGCCGCCCAAAGCGCGCTCGGCGGCGCCGACCGGATCGGCGGCATCAGCGACGAAGCCCGATGCCCCCATCGCCAGCGCGCGGTCGCGTTGGTGGTCGGCAATGTCCTGCACCACTACTTTCGCCGCCCCCGCGCGCCGCGCCCAGAACGCGACCGCGAGGCCGATCGGCCCGGCGCCCAGGATCAGCACGCGACCGCCGGTGCGCAGCCCGCTCATGTTGACCCCGTGTAGCGCGACCGCCAGCGGCTCGATGATCGCCCCGTCCGCCAGGCTCGCCGATTGGGGCAGGATCACGCATTGATTGGGGCGCGTCACCGCATATTCGGCATAGCCCCCGCCCTGCAGCCCGAAATGCTCGCACCAGGCCGGCTCGCCGGCGCGGCAGGTCATGCATTGGCCGCAGCTCGCGAGCGGAATCACCGACACGAGATCACCTGTCGCGATCCCCTCGACCCCGCGACCGAGCGCGACGACTTCGCCGGCGAATTCGTGGCCGAGCACGTCGCCGGCGCCGCGGCCGTAAGCGGCGTCCTCGGTCATGTGCAGGTCAGACCCGCAGATCCCGCAGCGCCCGACGCGGACCACGACATCGCCCGCCTCGGGCGTCGGGTCGGGCAAGGTCTCGACCTTGAGCGGCTGGTGAAGTCCCTGCATGACGACGGCGCGCATCGCCCTAGACTCCATCCCGTTTAGATCGAAACGACATCAGTGCTCCTGCGAAAGCAGGAGCCCAGGGCCACGGGCGTCGTCCCTTGTACTCTGGGCTCCTGCTTTCGCAGGAGCACGATCCAAGTTGAACAGGACCCATTCTAGGTCTCCGCCGCCATCCGCAGCACCGGCTTGACCACCTTGCCGCTCTCGCTCGCGGCGATTGCCCGGTCGATCTCGGCGAAGTCGAAATAGCCGATCAATTTGTCGAAGGGGAATTTGCCGGCGAGGTGGAGCTCGATCAACTCGACGATGAACGACCCGACATCGCTGTCGCCGCCCAATATCCCCTTCACCGTGCGGCCGCCGCCCATGAACTGGCTCTCATTGAACGACAGCATGTCGGCCGGATCGGACGCCCCGACGATCCCGAGCACACCCCTGGGTGCGAGCAGCGAGAAAGCGTCCTCGATCACCTTCTTGATCCCCGTCGTGTCGAAAGCATAGCCGACACCCGCCGTGCACAAGGCCCGGATATTGGCCGGCGCATCGTCACGCGCGTTGAAGGCGTGCGTCGCGCCGAGTTCGCGCGCGAGCGCCAGCCGCTCGTCATTGACGTCGACCGCGACGATCGGGTCGGCCCCCGCGACCTTCGCCGCCATGATCGCCGCCATCCCGACCGTACCGGTCCCGAACACGACGATCGGCAGGCCGGCGCGCACCGACATGCTGCGCAGCACGGCGCCCGCCCCGGTCATCAGCCCGCAGCCGATCGGCGCGAGCCGTTCGAGCGGCAGATGCGCGGCGCTGTCGGGCACGCGCACCACGTTGCGCTGGTGCGCGATGGCGTGGGAAGCAAAGCTCGACTGACCGAAGAAATTGGCGTTCATCGGGACGCCGCCGGCAAACATGGTGGGCGACCCGTCGGGCCGCGTGCCGATCCAGTTGTTGGGGAAGAAATTGTAGCAATAGGTCGGCGCGTCGACCGCGCAGCTGGGGCAATCGCCGCAACTGTTGAAGCTCATCACCACGCGGTCGCCCGGCCTTGCGACAGTCACCGCATTCCCTACCGCCTCGACGATCCCCGCGCCCTCATGCCCCAGCACGATCGGCAGCGGCACCGGCAATTGCCCGTCGCGCACCGCGAGATCGGTATGACAGATGCCGCAGGCGATGATGCGGACGCGCAGTTCGTCGGGACGCAAATCGTCGAGCTCGACCGCCTCGATCGCGAAGAGTTCGTGCTTGCCGCGGCAGATCGCCGCCTTCGCCTGGGTCGTCATCGGTCTCGCATTCCCAAGAAAGCCAGTCAGTCGAGCGGCTTGACCGGACCAAGCTGCATCCCGCCGTCGATCATCACATGGCTGCCGGTCATGTAGCTCGACGCGTCGGACGCCAGCAGCAGCGCCAGCGGCTTGATCTGATAGGTTTCGGCGACCCGGCCGACCGGCACCAACGTGTCCCACGCCTTGCGCGCGGCGGGATTCTTCTTGAGCCAGCCGCCGCCGATATTGGTGACGACGGGCCCCGGTGCGATCGCATTGACCCGGATGCCGTAAGCCGCGAGCTCAAAGGCTGCGTGGCGCATGAAATGCTTCACCCCGGCCTTGGCGGGCATATAAGGCACGCCGACGATCGCCTCGTTGACCTCGGCTGCGTTGGACGAGGTGCAGATGATCGATCCGCCGCGGCGTCCGATAGTCGCCTCGTTGCCTTTCATCACCCGCGCCGCCTCGCGCACCGTGTGGAACACGCCGGTCAGGTTGATGGCGATCGACCGGTACCAGCGTTCCGGGTCATAGACGTCGATCTGGCCTTCCGGATTGCGTTTGTTCTCCGGGCTCCAGAAGCCGTTGCCGGCGTCCCAGCCGGCATTGGCGAAAGCGATATCGCACCCGCCATAGGCCGCGACATGGCCGTCGAACGCCGCCGCGACCTGGGCGAGGTCGGTGACGTCGCAGGCGACCGCGCGCGCATCGAAGCCCTCGCCGCACAACCGCGCCGCTTCGCGCTCGGCACCCTCCGCATCGATGTCGGCGAGCGTCACGCGCGCGCCAGCCTCGGCCATGACCTCGGCATAAGCGAGGCCCAGCCCCGATGCCGCTCCGGTGACGAGCGCCGAGCGCCCGGCGATATCGAACTGGTCGAGCGTGTTCATCCCCGGCATCACAGATAGAGCTGGGGATTGGGGGTCAGTCCGTGCTCGCGGCAATAACTCTCATAATGGTTCATGAACCACCACACATCGAGCGTTTCGACATGGTTGCCGTCGGCGTCGTAGAATTCGTTCGCGCCCTGCATCCAGAACAGCGCCTTCATCCCGTTTGGGTCGTCGGTGACCAGCGTGTGCGCGGTGCCGGGCGTCTCGGTGATGAAATCGCCCGGGCGGCAGACCCAATCATATTCGAGATAGCGGAAGCTCCCCTCCAGCCCGACCGCCCAGACTGGCCCGCGATGCTTGTGGGTACCGATCACGCCGGGCGACTTGATCCACAGCACGTTGCAATAGACGTTCTGCCGCACGTCGAAGGCGAGGTGCCGGATCGCGGCATTGTCGCCGAACGGCACCCACGGGCTCTCGGCCTCTGACGAACCGACATAGGTGCCTTCCTGCCCCTTGCGCCGGATCAGATCGAGATAGGGCTCAGCGATATCGACGATCTTGTACGCGCTCGACGGCGGCGCGGTCATGGTGCCCATGCTGCGGTCCCTCAGATGTAGAGCTTGGGATTGAGCGGGATGCCGTTCGCCTTGCAGTAGGTTTCGTAGTGGTTGATGAACCACCAGACGTCGGTGGTTTCGACGAAGTTCGCTTGGTCGTCGTAGAATTCGATCGGCCCCTGCATCCAGCCGAACAATTTGACCCCGTTCGGATGGTCGGTGACGAGCGTGTGGCTCTCTCCGGGCACTTCGAGGATCAGCCCGCCGGGCGACGCGACCCAGTCATATTCGAGATATTTCACGCTGCCTTCGAGGCAGACCATCATGATCGTGCCGCGGTGCAGGTGCGTGCCGATCACGCCCGGCCCCTTGATCCACAGGATGTTGGAAAAGATTCCCTGGCGCACGTCGAAGGCGAGGTGCTTGATCGCGGCATTGTCGCCGAACGGTACCCAGGGGCTGTCGACGTCGCTCTGCGCGTCGATATAGCGCCCGCCGGGGCTCAGCCGCGCGACGATCTCGCGATGGGCGAAGGGGACGTCGACGATTTCCGCCTTGGTCGAAGGCGGCGCTTCCATCACGGTCATGGGGAACTCCTTTCAACTTTATCAGTGTTTCAAGATCAACGATGCGCCAGCGATCAACGCGTCGCTCCTGTTCCGCTATCCGGCACTGATCACGCTCCAGCCGCCGTCGACCCGGAACGAGGCGCCGGTGACGTAGGCGGCATCGTCGCCGACCAGATAAGCGATCATCGCGGCGACATCGTCGGGGGTGCCACGGACGCCGAACGGTATCGCGGCATTGATCCCGGCCTCCGCCTCCGCCTCGGAGATCCCGGTATTGGCCGCGTAGCTCTGGATGATGCTGTCGGTCATGCGGGTACGGATCACGCCGGGATGGACCGAATTGCACCGCACGCGCCCGCCATCGGCCGCGCCGATGATAGCCAGCGATCGGGTCAATTGCTCGACGCCGGCCTTGCTGACGCCATAGGCCAAGGCGGACGGGGTCGCCATGAACGAGACGATCGAGGCGATGTTGACGATCGCGCCGACCCCTTCCGCGACCATGTGCGGCATCACCGCGGTACAGCCGAGAAAGGTGCCGTCGAGATTGATCGCCAGCACGCGGCGGAACTCGGCATAGGTCGTCGCGAGCCCAGCCTGACCGAGATCGCCTTCGATCCCGGCGGCATTGACCAATATGTCGATGCGCCCGGTGAGCCGAAGCGCCACATCGATGACCGCGCCCCATGCATCGGGATCGGATACATCCTGGGCCAGGAAGGTACCGCCGGTTTCCGCGGCGAGCGCCTTGCCCGCAGCTTCCGCGACGTCGGTCAGCACCAAATTGGCGCCGTCGCGCGCCAGCCGCCGCGCGGTGGCGGCGCCAATCCCGCCCCCGGCGCCGGTGATTACGGCGACCCTGCCCGCGAGCGCGCTCATTTCTGGAAACCTCCCACAGCGAAGCCGGCATAACCCGCAGCCGCCACTTCGTCGCATTTCGCGCGATACGCACCGACCCCGCCGACATACGGCATGAACACCTGTCGCCCGTCGCGCGTGCGGCCCTGGTACCAACTATTCGCGCGCGGGAAGAGCGTCTGGTGCGCGACCGCGTCGGCATGATCCATCCAGTCGCGCTCGGCGCCGGCGTCCGCCTCGATCGTCGTCGCGCTTCGCTCGCGGAGATACACCAGGCAATCGGCGATCCAGTCGACATGTTGTTCGATCGAGACGACGACGTTGCTCAACACCGACGGGCTACCCGGGCCAGTGATCGTGAACAGATTGGGGAAGCCCGCGACCGCAAGTCCCAGCAAGGAACGCGGCCCGTCGGCCCATTCGGCAATTAGCGTGCGGCCGTCGCGGCCACGGATGTCGATTGCCTTGATCGCGCCGATACAGGCATCGAATCCGGTGGCGAAGACGATCGCGTCCGCCCGATACGTTCCGCGATCGGTGACGATGGCATGGTCGGTCACCGCAACGACCGGTTCCTCGCGCACATCGACAACGGCCACGTTGCGGCGGTTGAGCGCGTCGAAATAGCCGATCTCGGAGCACAAGCGGCGCGATCCGATCGGATATCCGGTCGGCGTCACCTTGCGCGCGGTTTCCGGATCGCTGACCAGCTCGCCGATCTTCGCCCGCGCGAAAGCCGCGGCATAGGCGTTCGATTCCTCGTCGAACAACAGATCCTCATAGGCGCGCAGCAGCCCGGTCGTGCCGCCGGCCCAATAGTCGCCGAAGCGTCGCGCGCGTCCGGCATCGTCATCCGCCTTGGCTGATCCCGGCCCCGGCCCGTCGAACCAGCCGAGCGGCGACTGGCGCGCGGCGGCGCGCAAGTTGGGCAATTGAGGCTCGAGCGCGGCGCGTTCCTCGTCGCCGAGCGGACGATTGCCCGCCGGCACCGCGAAATTGGGCGTGCGCTGGAACACGGTCACGGCGGCGGCCGTGGCGGCGAGCTGCGGCAGCACCTGGATGCCCGACGACCCGGTGCCGAACAAGGCGACATGCCGGCCGGCGAGTGGCACCGTTTCGTCCCATCGCGCGGTGTGGAGGATCTGCCCGGCGAAGCGCTCGAGGCCCGGCAGATCGGGAGTCTTGGGAGCCGAGAGCGCGCCCGTCGCGAGGATCAGGTGCCGCGCCACGATCGCCTTCTGGCCGTCGATCTCGACATGCCAGGCCGCCTGCTCGTCATCCCATGACGCCGCGGTCACATAGGAGTCGAAAATGATGTCGCGGCGAAGATCGAAACGGTCCGCGACATGGTCGAGATAGGCGAGAATCTCGGGCTGCGCGGCATAACGCTCGGTCCAGCGCCAGTCGCGTTCGAGCTCGGGCGAGAAGGAATAGCTATATTCGATACTCGGAATGTCGCAGCGCGCGCCGGGATAGCGGTTCCAGTACCAGGTGCCGCCCACGCCCGACCCCGCCTCGACGACCTGGACGGAAAAACCGGCGTCGCGCAACCGATGGAGCATATACAGCCCGGCAAAGCCGGCCCCCACGACCAGTGCGTCGAGCGGTGCGGGCGGCGCGGCGCTCATACGGTCGCTTTCGCCGTCGTGACGCGCTCGCGCAGGAAGGCGCCCGCCGCGGCGACCGCCGCCGCCCCCTCGGGCAGCATGAAGGCAAAGGCGTGCCAGACGTGGATCAGCCCGGGCCAGATGTCGAGCGTCAGCGCGACATCGTCGCGCCCGGCCGCCGTGGCAAGGCGGAGCGCGTCGTCGAGCAATATCTCCGCCGTGCCGACATGGACCAATATCGGCGGCAATCCGGCGAGATCGGCATGGATCGGGGAAGCGAACGGATCGGCGGAGTCCACCTGGTCGAGGTAATACGCCGCCATCCTGCGCAGCCCCGCTTCGGTGAGCGCTGGATCGGCGGCCGCCTTGCCGGTCATGCTGGGACCGGTGCAGCCGAGATCCGCCCAGGGCGAGATGAGGAACGCGGCGCCGGGCAAAGCTGCGCCGGTGTCACGCAGCCGCAGCAGCGTCGCGACGGCCAGGCCACCGCCGGCCGAATCGCCGGCAATCGCGATACGGCTGGGATCGTGCCCACGATCGACCAGCGCGCGGAACGCAGCCGCCGCGTCGTCGATCGCGGCGGGGAACGGATGCTCGGGGGCGAGGCGGTAGTCGATCGCATAGGCAGCCATGCCCGACGCGTCGGCGAGCGCAGCGACCAGGCCGCGATATCCCCAGGCATTGCCGACGACATAGCCGCCGCCGTGCAGGTACAGCAATATCGGCGCGGACGGATCGGCGGGACCGTAGCGCAAGGCCGGGATACCGCCGAGCGTATCGTGCGCGAACGCCGCGTCGAGAGGCGCAGGCATCGCCCCGACCATCGCATCGAACGCGGCGCGCGCCTGTTCGGGCGGCGCCGATAGATCGGGGCCGCCCTGACGCATCATCTCGATGATCTGGGCAAGGGCTTCGCTGGGCAATGTCGTTCTCTGTTTTCTCGACTGGAAAAGCGGGGCAGCGCGGACGCCGCCCCGCAGAGCGTCAGAAGTTGAACCCGACGCGCACGTACCATTCGGCGGGGCGGCTATAGGTGCCGTAGATCTGGCCGCCGGCGATCTGCGCCTGGCCGGTCACCAGATAACGATCGTTGGTCAGGTTGGTGCCGCCGACCGTCAGGTTCCAGTTCTTGCTCGGCGCATTGTAGGTCAGGCTGGCGTTGACGATGTCGGTCACCGGCCGCATCAGCAGGAACGTGCCCTCGGTATCGTTGCGCATGCCGGTCGTGTGCGTCCAGTCGCCGAGCAGCACGACCGATCCGTTGCCCACCGGCAACTCGATCCGCGGTGAGAGGTTGATCTTCCAGTGAGGCGCCTTGGGCAGCGCCGAGCCAACGCCCACGCCTTCCTGGAACGGATTCGGCGCGACCTGCGCCGGGGCGAGCACTGTCGTGTAATAGGCATCGAGATAGCCGACCGATGCGTTGATGGTGAACCCCTTGACCGGCGCCACGACCGCTTCGAGCTCGACACCCTTGATCCGCGCGTCACCGGCATTCTGGATCGTCGGCGACACGCCTTGCTGGAAGTTGAGCTGGATGCCCTTGTACTTGGTCGTGAAGGCGGCGAGGTTCAGCTGCAGCTTGCGATCGAGCAAGGTCGACTTGATGCCGATCTCATAGGTTTCCGCCTTTTCCTCGCCGAAGGTCGGCGCGACTGGCAGCGGGTTCGACAGACGCGTCGTCCAGCCGCCGGTCTTGTAACCCTGCGAGAACGAGCCATAGGCCATCACGTCGTCGGTCGGATAGAATTGCGCGCCGGCCTTGAACGAGAAGTTGTTGAACTTCTGCGTGTTGGGCGAGCCCGGATAGTAACGGAACGGCTGGTCGGGGAACGGGAAGCCCAGTGCCGTGGCGCAGGCGGCGCTGGGCGGGGTGCAGTTGAACAGCTTGTAGTTGAAGCCGTTCACATCGGACTGCATACCGTCATATTGCTTGTCCTCCGACGTGTAGCGACCGCCAAAGGTCACGCCGAACAGCTTGGTGATACGCCAGTCGATCTGGCCGAACCCGGCATAAGCAGTGGTATCGACCTTGCCCGGCCCGTCGACCTGGAGCAGCCCGGCCGAGAAGGTCACATAGTCGTTGAGCGTGCCTTTTTCTTTGAAGGCATAACCGCCCAGGACGAACTTCAGCTTGTCGTCGAGCAAGCTGCCGGAGAACTGGAGCTCCTGGCTAAGCTGGTATTGATTGACGCGGAAGCTGGTCTGCAGGATCGGCAACGGCGAATTGTCGAGATCGACGCCGGCCGCGAAATTGATCTTGCGATAAGACGATATCGACTTGATCAACATCTTGTCGGCTACGTCGAACTCAAGCGTCAGCGCGGCACCGCCCTGCTTCAGCCGGGAGAAGTTGTTGCCATTGGCATAGGTCGTGTCGATATTGGTGTTCACCCAGCGGCTGTCGTAGGGCAGCAGATCGTTATTGGGATTGCCGTCGACATTGACGCTACCGAGGCCGGGGAGCGTATTGTAGCCGTTCACGCTCGAGCGCGGCCCACACAGATTCTGCGCGTTGCGCGCCGCGATCTGCGCCGGCGTCGCGCCGATGCAGAAATTATAGAGCCCGGCGAACAGGAAGCCCGAACTGCCCGTCACCACATCGAGCGCGGTACCGGGAATGTTGTTCGCTGCGAGACCGCCGAACGGGCCGGGGATCGGCGTAACCGCGAGCACGGTGTTCGCCGTCGATTCCTGGTCGATATTGGTATAGTCGCCGGTCAGCGTCGCGCGGATGCCGCCGCCATTGTCCCAGTGCAGCTTGCCGCGGAGGTTCCAGCTATTGTCCCCACCCTGGCGATTGCGCGTCTCGTAATCCGCCGCGACAAACTGGGTGTAGGAATCGGTCGCGCTCGGCGTGCCGGGATAGGGAATGCGCCGCTGATATCCCTCGCGGCTGAGAATGCCGAACGCGAGCGAGGAACTCAGCCCTTTTGCCAGCGGGATTTCCACGACGCCCCGCGCCTGCAGCCGGTTGTAGCTGCCGCCAGTGATGTCGCCCTTGACCTTGAACGTATCGCCGGGCGTGGTGGTGACGATCGAGATCGCGCCGCCGATCGTGTTGCGGCCGAACAACGTGCCCTGCGGTCCCTTAAGCACTTCGATCCGCTCGACGTCGAGCAGGTCCTGATTGGCGCCGATCGACCGGCCGAGATAGACACCGTCGAGATAGACACCGACCGCAGGATCGATGTTGAACGCGAAGTCGCTCGCACCGATGCCGCGGATCGTCGCGCCGAGCACCGCCGACGAGCCGGAGAAGGGAGTCGATGCATCGAGCGTGACGTTCGGCGTGATCCCGGACAAAGCCGAAACGTCGCCGATCGCGCGTTCCTGCAACGCCTCGTTGGTGAAGGCGCTGATCGCGATCGGCACGTCCTGGATGTTTTCCGACCGGCGTTGCGCGGTGACGACGATGTCGGGGATGCCACCGGAATTGTCCGGCGCGGTCTGCCCCGAGGCGGGCGCGGGTGCGGGTGGCGGCGCATCCTGCGCCTGCGCTGCGGCCGGCATCAGCATGGCGACGGCCAGAGCGCTTAACGAAACGGTGATACGCGGGTTGCCCATATCGATTCCTCCCCATCGGCCTCGCGTTCGTCGCGATGATCCTGGTGTGCCGAGTCTAGAAGAGGCGATACGCCGGGGTCTTGCACTGGCGCGAAATGTAGCCGGACTGGTGCGAAATTTACCGGCCCGTGCGATACGCGCTCGGCGTCTTTCCATAATGCTGGCGGAAGCAACGCGCGAAATAGGCGCTGTCGTTGAAGCCCAGGTCGAACGCGATCTCGGTGACGCTGGTCGCCGGATTGCTGATCAGCATCTCGGCCGCGCGTCCCAGCCGTTGCTCTATCACATGGCCGGCGGGCGTCGTGCCCATCGATGCGAAGACGTTTTGCACGGTGCGCGCGCTGATCCCGAGCTCGTCGGCGATGCTCGCGGTGCGCAGGTCGGGATCGCCGAGCCGCGCATTGACTAAAGCGAGGACGCGCTCGCGCGTCCGGCTGGCGCCGGCCGACGGATGCCCCACTGGCGCGACGTTGATCGCAAGCGCGACGAGGTCGGCGAACACCGCGGCCACGCCCGCCTGCCAGTCGGGATCTGCATGGCTCTGATCGCCCTGATGCCAGAGCGACAACAGGAAATCATGGAACACCCGTCCGCCGGCGCAAGCGCCGGAGATCGCGCTGCCCAGCCGATCGTCCAGCCCGCGCACCTTTTGCTCGATCAGGCGCCGTGGGAATTGCACGACCAGCAACTCGTGTGAGTTGGGCAGATCGACGACATAGGGCCGATCGGTCGACATCAGCACGAAATCGCCCGGCGCCAGCGATGCCTCGCGGCGATCCTGGCGGTGGCAGCTATTGCCGCGCCGCTGAAGGTGGAGGACGACCTGCTCCTCATCGACCGCACGATCCGCCGCGCGGCCGACCTGCGCCGGATCCGATCGCGGGCGGATCATGTTGAGGTCGCCGACCTTCCACCGCCACATCTCGGCGGAAAAGTCGGTCTTGGCGGTGTTGACCCAGGTGCCGGTATAGACCCGGTCGACAACGTCGTTCCAGAACGGCAGGCGCTCCGCCGGCGCGAGGCTCAGCGTCTCGAACTTCTGCACCGCGTTCATATCGCCGCCTCCCGCAACGCGACGGCGCGCCGCGCGGCCACGATCCGCGGTGCCGTCTCGCGCAGCCCCATCGCGATGATCGCGGCGACGATCGTCAGCCCGAGCATGATCCAGAGCGGCGCGGCAAGGCTCGTCGCATCGGCCGAGCGCCCCGCGATCCACGGCGCGAGCACGCCGCCGAGTACTTCGCCCGATCCCATGCACAACCCCAGCGCGGTTGCGGTACGCCGCGGATCGACGCTTTCTGACGGGACCGTCGCCATGAACAGCGGGAAGATGCCGTTGAGGCCCCAGCCGAAGAAGAAGATCACTGCCAGCAGCCATGGCGATCCGGCGAAGAACATTGCACCCAATGGCAGGATGACACCGATCAACGGCATGGCGATCATCACCGGGCGGCGCCCGATACGGTCCGACAAGCCCGATATGGCGAAGCTGCCGATCGTCGCCGAGATGCCGAGCGTCCCCATCAGCCACTGCATCGTCTCGGGCGAATAGCCGCGCACCTCGGTCAGATAGAGCGGCATGAACACCCAGCAGACGACCAGATACGACACCAGGATTACCGACAGCAGACAGCACAGCAGCACGTTGCGTTCGCGCAGCACCGCCCAGGGCGATGCCTTTTCGACCGCTTCATCCAAAAGGTGCGCAGGCGCTTCGGGTTCGCGGATCAGGAACCAGATCAGCACTGCGCTGACGAGACCAGGAATGCCGGCGAGATAGAAAGCGTGGCGCCAACCGAAAGCGGCGGCGAACGACACCAACAGCACCGGGGCGACGAACGAGCCGAGCAGGTTCGACCCGAAATTCTGCGCAATGCCCTGTGCCAGCCCGCGTCGCGCGGGCGAGACCTCGCTCGCCACCATGGCGTGGCTGATCGGCATCACCCCGCCCTCCGCCGCGCCCATCAGCAGCCGCGCGCCGAGCAGCAGCGCGAAGCCCTGCGCGAGGCCGGTCAGGAACGAACAGACCGAAAAGATCAACGTCGACAGGACGAGCAACAGCTTGCGGTTACCGATCCGGTCGGACAGCCGACCGATGCCGAACGCCGCGAGCGCCCAGGTGAGCGACAACGCGCTCTGAAAGATTCCCACCTGCTCATTGGTCAGCCCGAGGTCGGGCTTGACGAATGGCATGAGGAAATTGAGCGAATTGCGGTCGAAGAAAACGATGCCGAAATTCAGGCTGAGCAGCCCGACCAGCAATATCTGGTACGACCCGGATCGGTTGCTGGCCTTGGTCGCCATCAAGCCTTCCCCTCCATCCCTGTCATACCACCGTCTTCCAGACAAACCGGCGCGGTGGCTTTTTGTACGCACGGCATACAATATCCTGCCCCTTCCGACAAGCCTGCAGGATCAGGCGAATGGCCGGATCGGATCCTTGCCGTCCCAATCGACCGAAGCGCGCCAGAAGGCGGTGAACGCCGCGTCCATTCCCGGCGTCGCGGGGATCAATTCGATGAAATGCGGATACGCGGCGCCACCGTCGAGATAGGCGACGTGGCCACCGGTCGGCACGCCGGCGGTGTAGGCAAGCGTATAACCACGCGCCAGATAGGCCAGGATCTCCGCATCGACGTCGTCGCAGGCGATCCCGACATGGTGGAAGCCATGGCCGCGCCGCTCGATCATCTCGCGATAGACCGACGGATGATCGTCCTTGGGCTGGATCAGCTCGATCTGCATATGCCCGGCAAAGGCCATCGCGATCCGCACGTCGGCGCGCGACGGCGCGCCGCGATAGATGTGATCCGCGCCCGTAAAGCTTTCGAGCAGGAACCATGGCCCGGTGCGCATGTCGCGCACCCACCAGTCGATCGCCGCTTCCATGTCCGGGACGACATAGGCCATCTGCGCGATCCCACCGACGCACTGGCCGAAGCCGAGCAGGCGTCCGCCCCTGGGGTCAATCGACACGGATCACCACTCCTTCGAACAAGCTGGCGAAACGACGATATGCGGATTGCCCATGTCAGATTGCTCTCCATCACCTCGCGTTGGCCGCGATGATTCTGAATGCCGACTCTAGCGGGTTAAGGGATCGGGTCTTGCACTGGCGCGCAACAGGGTCGGACTGTTGCGAAGCAAATCGAGCAAACGGACAGTGTCTCGCGACCGCGAAAGGCGCGCGCACTACAAAGCGACGTCGATCCGTAGGGTCGGCGCGAAGAAGCCAGATACGCCCGCGGCTTCAATCGACGCGGATCACCACTTTCCCGAACAGGTCCGGTGAGGACTGATGTTCATATGCCTGCCGCGCCTCGTCGAACGCGAAGACGCGGCTAATGGCGGGCTCGATCCCGGTCGCGTCGATTGCGCGGTTGAGCGCGGTCGCCATCGCCGCCGACCCGACGAAGATGCCGCGCAGGCTCGCCCCCTTCAGCATCAGCGCATGCGGCGCGGTCTCACCCTGGCGGGTCAGCACGCCGATCAGTGCGACCTCGCCGTTGAAACCGACCCCGGTCATCGATTGCTGCAGCGTTCCCGCGCCGCCTACCTCTACGACATGATCGACCCCGCCGCCCGCCAGCCTTGCCGCCGCCACACCCCAATCGGGCGTGGTGCGATAGTTGATCGTCTCGTCGGCGCCGAGTGCGCGGATGCGCGCCAGCTTCTCATCCGACGACGAGGTTGCGATGACCCGCGCCCCTGCCGCCTTGGCGAGCGCCAGCGCGAGCAGCGAAACGCCGCCAGTGCCCAGCACGAGTACGCTGCGCCCCGGCCCCACCGCGTACCGCCCTTCCATCAGCGCATTCCACGCGGTGACGCCCGCACAAGGCAAGGTGGCCGCCTGCTCGAAGGACAAGCTTTCCGCCAAACGCACGATCCCGCGTTCGGGCAGGACGACATATTCGCTGAGCATGCCCTTGGCGGGCGGCGCGCCCAGCGCGACCCCGGGATTGGGATTGGGCGGCCCGGCCAGCCAGTTCTGGAAGAACGTACCCGCGACACGGTCGCCTGGCTGGTAGCTGGTGACGCCCTCGCCTACCGCCTCCACCACGCCGGCACCGTCCGACAGCGGCGTCAGGTCCTGCGCGATCGTACCGCCGAAATACTGACCCTTGACGATCATCTGGTCGCGATAGTTGAGCGAGCAGGCGCGGACGCGAATGAGCACGTCGCCGGGCCCCGGCTCGGGTTTGGCCGCCTCGACCATCGTCAGATCGTCAAGCGAGCTTGCGCCGGCAGCCAATCGCCATGATTTCATAGCGCCTCTCCTGGTCTGTACGCCTGACAAACTGTCGCCGGATTGTATGATAGGCAAGCAATTAACATCGCGTCCCTGACAGGCCGACGCTAGCGCCTTGATATAAGATACAAATCGAGAGCGGCCTCTTCCTTTAGGAGCCGATAGCTAGCCAGCAACAAGCCGATTTCCGGGGAGCCACCGCTTCATAACGCAGCCTCGATATCGGTCTGGGGGAAATCCTCCCCGACATAGAGCAGAGGGCAATCATGCTCCTTCGCCACCGCATAGGCGAAGCAATCCCCGAAATTCAGCGCCGCCGGGTGGGCGCCATTTCCCCATATCGCGTAGGCATCGGCGATGCGCTGCGCCGGCGCAGGCGCAGGCGTCACATTGATGATCTCGAACCCGAGCCCCTCAATCAGCTGCGCCACTTCCTCGCCATCATTGCGTCGTCCTGCGACAATCAGTGCCTCCGCCACGATGCCAGCCGAGATCAACAGACGGTCTTCGGCCTCAAGCGCAGCTGCAAGCGCATTCGCAACGGGCTCGTTCAGCACGGTCGCCATCACAGCGGACGTGTCGACCGCGATCATCCGGGAAGGCCATCCTCACCATAGAGGAAATCCTGGCTATGCGCGGCATTCGGACCAGCCGTGGCTTTCATCTCTGAAGCGGGGCACGAACCGTGTCGAGCAATACCCTGTCGGCGACGCGCCTCGGCGGCCCCAGCAGCGCCGGCTCGAAAATCAATGCGCAGATCAAGGTCCAGATCAACGAGATCATCAGGATCTCGCCCATACTGGCCGTGCCTGGATGATGCGACAGCCAGAGGCTGCCGAAGGCGGTGCCGGTGGCGAACGCGCTGAACATCACCGCGCGGGCCAGGCTCGACTGGAGCAGCCCCGTTGCCCCTGCCCGCCACGCCATTACGAAATAGATGTGGAAAGCCACCCCCACCCCGAACAATAACGGGAAAGCGATGATGTTCGCGAAGTTGATCGGTTGGCCGATCAGCACGCAGCTGCCCAATGTCAGGAAGATCGACAGCACGACCGGCGCCAGCGTGAACGCCACCTCGCGCAGGTTGCGGAGCACCACGAACAGCAGCGCGCTCACCAACAGGAAGGCAAGAATACCGGCCTGAACGAAGGCCCCCGCCACGGTGTTGGCCGCCGCCTGCGTGGCGACCGGTAGGCCCGATATCGCGGGCGTCACGTCGGCGACGGCGGCCCGGAACCGGCGGATCACTCCATTGTCGTTGCTATCGCCGCTGGGAAAGACCTGGAGACGCACGCGCCCGTCGGGCGTGACCCAGTCGCGAGCCAACTCCGCAGGCAAATCGGCGCGAGTGACCGGCGTCGCTTGCAAGGCAAGGCGGACCTGGCCGAGCATCACGTCGAGCGGCCGGGATACCGCCGCATTCATCTCCGCACGTTTTTGGGGTGAGCTTCTGGCCAACCGGTCGAACAATGTCGCGAGCCGCAGGAGATCACGCGCGTCGGATTGCTGACCTTTCCCGGCGACCTTGCGCAGCTTGGCAGCGCTCTGCGAGAGCGATGCAACCAGGTCGGCGTCGGTCGGCGGCGCAGCGATATCGAGCGGGTTGATCGTCACGTCCAGCAGCAAGGCCGCGTCCTGGATGATCGGCAGCTTGGCGGGCTGGTCTTCGGGCACGAAGCTGTCCAGCGAGATCACCCGCGCGACCTCGGGCAACCGCGCGAGCTTGCCGGCGATCGCGCGCGCTTCGTCCGGATTGGCGGCTAGCACGTCGATCGTGTTGGGCGTGCGGTCGGGATCGCGCGTCAGATCAGCCAAGGCCCGCATGGCGGGCGCGTCGGGATTGCGCAGGTGCAGCGGGTTGAAGTCGAAGCTCACCCAGGGAAGGATCGCGATGCTGGCGACGAGCGCGATCCCGAATCCCCACAACACCGTGGCGCGTTTGCGTTCGAGCCATCGGTCGACCGGCGCCAGCATGGCGAATCCCACGTCGCCGCGCGGTCGCCCTGGGCGAAACAGCATCACCAGCGCCGGCAGCAAGGTGACGCTCAGCGCCAGCGCGACGATCATACCCAGGCCGGCAATCACACCCAGTTCGGCGATGCCGACATAAGCGGTCGGCAGGAACGCGCCGAAACCCAGGAAGATCGCACCGGCTGCCAGCGTCAGCGGAGCGCCGAGCGCGAGCGCCGCCTGGCGCATCGCGTCATCGGACGCGGCGCCGTCCGCGCGCTCTGCATTGTAGCGGACACAGATCTGGATACCGAAATCCACTCCCAACCCGACGAACAGCGGGATGAACGCGACCGAGATCAGATTGAAGCGGTCGACCGCGACCAGCCCGGCCGCCATGGTAACGAGCAGGCCGAGCACGATCGTCGCCAGGATCGCGGCGACCAAGCGCACCGACCGCGTCGCGAACCACAAGGTGAGCAGCATCGCCGCGAGCATCACCAGCCCGACCAGGCCGATATTCTCCTGGAGTGTCCCGAACTCCTCGTCGGCCAGCGGCACCTCGCCGGTCAGCTGCACTTTTACACCATGCGCGGCATCGAGGCCGAGCGCGGCGGCGGTCGATCGAACCGCGTCGCTCGCCGCTTCGCCGGACATCAGCGCACTATGGTCCAATACCGGCTGGGCAAGGATCAGCCGTCGTGTCGGCGGCGCCAATGCCCCTTTGCCGCTCGCGAACAGCGCCTGCCACGAAAACGGCTTCGGCTTGCCCGCGAGCACGCCGTCGGCAGCATCCCCGAGCGCGCGGACCGGCTTGTCGATCCGGTCGAACGTGACCTGGCCCGCTTCGACTCCATCGGCAATGGTCGACAGCGCGCCCGCGACGCCGCGCAGGCTGGGATCGGCGGCAAGTGGCCCAAGCATTGGCTGCGCGTCGACCAAAGCGGCAGTGGTATCGCGCACATCCTGTTCGGAGCCGAATAACAGCCCTTCCCGGCCCAGGAAGTCGCCCCCGTCGGGCCGGGTGACCAGCCGGAAATGCGCCTTGTCGGATGCGAGCCGAGCGGCAAGCCGGGCCGCGCCGTCCTCGGCGAGTTCCGGAGTGGCGCCGTCGACCATCACCAGCATCACGTCGCGCAGTTGCGGGAACGCCTGCTCCATCGCCCGTTCACGCTGCCGCCATTCGACATTGGGCGAGATCAGTTCGGCGGTGTCGGTGGTCATCGCGAAACGGTCGACGACGACCGATAGCGCGAGCGCCGCGAGTACCAACACCAGGACGACCGTCAGCCACGGACGGCGCACGCTGGCCGCGACGATGGGCGTGACCGGGGACTGCACGATCAGTGCGCCGACGGACCCTGTGCGCCCATGAAATAGCGCAGGTTCAACCGGATAGTGCGAGCGTTGCCGTCGAATGCGAACGCCGCCTCGGCGAATTTTGGCGGGCCGAAGCGGATCTTGGCATCGTTCGAGAAGCCGACACCCTCCTTCGGGATACCGAACAACGCCCGATCGACCTCACCATTGCCGTTCTCGTCGAGAAAGGCCTGCACCGCGTAGCGCCCCGCCGGCAGGTCGGCGACCGTCACGCGAGTATCACCCAGCCTGGCCCGCGCATTCCCCGTCCAGGGACAATTATCCTTGAGGAACTGCGCCTCGGGACAGACATCCACATGGACATTGCCCTTGGCGACGCGGACATTGCCGATATCGATCGTCAGGACGCCGTGCGGGGGCGCCACTGCCGCCGGCAGGAACAATAATGCGGGCAAAACCAACACCAATCGCCTCATATGCGCTGGCACTCCGCAATCGCGCTCGCATCGTTATAGCGTAGCGCCTTGAGCACGGTATCGACGATGGCGTCGGCGTCGAGCCCGGCCTGGGCATATTGCAGCTCGGGCTTGTCCTGGTCCTGGAACAGGTCGGGCAAGCGCATGGTGCGGAGCTTGAGCCCGCCATCGATCAGCCCGGTGTCGCTCGCCATGGTCAGGACGTGGGCGCCAAGCCCGCCGATCGACCCTTCCTCGATCGTCACCGCGACCTCGTGGGTGGTGAGCAGGCGGCGGATCAGCTCCTCGTCGAGCGGCTTGGCGAAGCGCAAATCGACGACCGTGGTCGACAATCCCTTGGCATCGAGCGCGTCGGCGGCCTTCAAGGCTTCCTGCAAACGCGTGCCGAGCGACAGGATCGCCACCTTCTTGCCTTCGCGCACGATCCGTCCCTTGCCGATCTCGAGCCGCTCGGGGGTTTCGGGCAGCGCGACCCCGACCCCGTTGCCGCGCGGATAGCGCACCGCGATCGGCCCGCTGTCGTGAAGCGCGGCGGTGTGCGTCATGTGCACCAGCTCGGCCTCGTCGGCCGCCGCCATCACGACGAAGTTGGG